>MDTG01131421.1_pt1 | contig 20662 bp, 20 predicted proteins | sample 811421 | NCBI WGS metagenome assembly MDTG01 (sample SAMN05326645, study PRJNA326480) | marine metagenome | isolation source: seawater | place: Pacific Ocean: South East | collected 2011
TATTATGTTTGTTTAAAAAATATTTTTTTTTTCTACAAATGTAAACGACTTAAGTAAAAAAAAAAAATCTTTTAAAAACAAATGCCATCAACCGTTGTAGCAAAAAATTTCGATATTCGTAGTGATAATTTTTCAACCAGCTCTTCTGTCGTAACTCTAAAAGCGTACGACGATACAACTAATTATAATTTCGTATTTCCAGCTAGTGACCCTAGATATATCAATGGAATCAATGGCCCTGAGCAAATTGCTGATCAAGTTCTTACATACGATTCCGCTTTAAAGAAATTTGCATGGAAACAATCAGGTTCCAGTGAAGTTTTTCTGCAAGCTAACACCACTACTACAGCAAATGACGAGAACGGTAACGTTATGACAATAGACGAAGAAGTGAGGGTCGTAGCCGGAGATGCATTCTACGACCCAACTCTACCAGCAGACCAACAAGTCTTCAAAGCGTCATTAAAATTCACTGACGATTTATTGAATATGTCATCTATTACTGCAGGTAAGAAACATACAGGAGTTATCACAACTACGCTTACTTTTAACAGTGCACCAGATTCAGATGATTTAGAAGACTTCGTGGCGGATCTGCAAACAGCAACAAGTTACGGTATATCACATTCTCTCACTGGAAATGTTGCGACTTTACAAATCAAAGACGACTCAGGAACCGTCACAGTTGCCAGTCTAACGACAGCAATTGCCGCAGTAAACGCTGCTTCTCTCCCGACATTCACAGAGTCTAGTGTTCTGTCAGGGGAAGTTCTCTTCCTTGCATCTGGTATGTATTTTGATTATGATACAACTAACCCAGGTGGTAGCTTGGATGCACAAAAACAAGCAAAGGACAAGATAGTAATCCAAACTAAACAACTACTCTCGACATCTGATAAGCCTTCTGTGGAAGTAGCAGCTGATTCTACGAGTTTGAAGTTTGAAGACACCGTCGGCGTCTCAAAAGTCGAAGTAACTAGAGGAAAGACAGAATTGATATCTCATGGAACTTCACAATCATCCTTGTCACAGAGACCCTTTGATTTGACATGTGAGTTCGCGGATTCATCAAAGTTTGAAGTAGACAATTCAACAAAATCAATGAAGACAGATATGTCTTGTCTTGTTTTTGGAGATGGCTCTTCAAAACATCGATTGAAGATATACAATTCTAAATTATACTTACAAAAATTTAATGGTACTTCTTGGGTTGGTGCTGATGTAGTCATTGATTTAATTACAGAAATGACACAAACTTTAACCGGAACTTCTTCGGTCACTGGTCAAGATGTTGATATTACTTTAACTCCAACGGGAACATCAGGAGTTGACTGGGATCATATTGGGATTTCCCTTGACGGTGGTACTGTTGAAATGCTACCCCAAGGTGTCACAACGAAAACATTCAGTTCTGTTACGGTGGGGGAACATAAAATCGTAGCATCTTTACATGATGTGTCGCATAAGGCAATTTCAGAGTATGCATTAATCGAAGTCACAGTGTAGAAAAACATATTTATTAATCCAGAATTAATTCAGCTCCTACAAAAATCTCCTGGTCGTCATCAAATCTATTAATAAATAATTTATCCTCTAGAACTTCAAATTTGAAATTAGACAATTGGAAATTGGATCTATGATCTAAAGTAAATTCAGTCGTTAATCTTCTTTGCAATTCATTTAATTTTGCGTCTACTGACTTTTTCCTTGACTCAGATACTGATAGAATTTGACTGGGCCCAACGACACTTTCAAGCACACTAGACACATTTTCAGGATCAGAAAGGAACTGTTGAAAAGAATTCTTCTTCGAATGCAAATTTTCTGTATTCTCAGGGTATATTACTTTGATTTGAGCAGTTGAGCTACCAGTCGGTTCTAATTCTACAATTACGACGTTATCCGGCGTGACTCCAGCTTGTGTGGCAAAAGTGTTTTTGATTTCATCAGTGACGACGGTCAATTCTGCTTTTGTCATATTCTCTGGATTTAAAATAGAAAAATGGCTACTCACAGTTATCTCAGAATCATTACTGAATCCAGTACTACTCCCACGAACAACTTTTCTCAGTCCTTCGCCAGATGGAGGAATAAAACTAGGATAATTAGTAGTATCTAATATTAGAACATCATCTAGATTTCTAGTTGGTCCGTATAGCTCAGACAGAATTATATTTAACTTCTTTTCAATTTCCGTAATCCTTTCATTTATTAAATCTAAAGGATTAATTGCCTTTCCTTCTACAACCGTACTATCAGCAGCGATACTTTGAATACTGACACCTGGTAATTGTTCTGCGGTTGTTTCTACAAATTTGTTTTGGATCGTTTCGTTCAAAGCAGCAGGGGGGTCAGTCCCTCCTAATGCTTGGCCTGAATTTAAGGCTGTTGGCAGACTAAGAGAAAAAGAAGCCATTATGTAGTTATTTTATACAGATAATAAAAAAATAAAATAAAAAAAAAACACTCACATTACAGGAAAAAATTGTTATTGTAGTATACTTTTACGCTATTTCTATGGTATACTCTCGCTAAACCTAGGAATGTCATAGCGAACAAAACCGAAGAGAAACTTCGCATCTGAGGATTTTCTTCAAATTCCCTAAACTCTTCCTCCAAGGCAGATCGTGGAATGTTCTGTCGATGTATTTTATTATTAGATTTCAGGAATACGTAAAATTTTATTGCAGTTGGCAGAGAACCGAGATGTAATTTATACTTACCAGAATAAACATCAATATAGTAGTTATTTTCATTTTTTTCCTTTTGCCACAATGCAATTAAATTATTTATCGACTTACAAGTCGTTGGGCTTAAGTTGGCTTCCTCGCATAGAAGATCATATGCTATATTATAAGTAGAAGCATACATTAAACACTGTCCGTAATCATTATCAAACATTTTAAATAAATTCTCACGCCTTACGGCAAATTCTTCATCATTTTGCTCCATAAGCCAATCTGTAATGTCAAAGTTGGTCATTATTTTCAATGAAAAATAAAAAAAATATATAAAAAAAAAAACCAAATGGAAATAAATATATCAGAGGACGAACCAGATACTAATTTATCCGAAGCGGAAGAAGATTATTTCCCTAGTCATCAACTCATGGTATGTATGAAAAAAAACATAAATATTTTAATTGTGAGTGATAATATCCCAGAAAAAAATCAATTTTTGCTACATAAAAATGAAATATACGTCGTGAACGAAAAAAAAAATATTTAGTCATAAAATGTTTTATACTCCCTTAAACAACGTTGATTATTATTTTTCTAAATTCGGAAGATGTGAAGACCCAAGTGTTTCAAACCATTTTTTCAATCTATTATCAATTCCTTTATGTACTCTACCATTCCATATCAATGACGAAACACACACACAGATCATGCAGTTAGATATTACTACAAAAATATCACCTTATTCCTATACACCTATTATGGATAAATTATTTGAAACAAATGATTCTGTATTGACTTTTTTGTTGTTGAAAATTTATATCCTTCACTTGTTATCAGACACTTACGGAATAGCATTCTTTACAACAAAATATACTAAAAATACAAATTTCAACATTGATTTTTATAATGAAATGAACAAAAGAATAATTAACAACATAATCGAAATATCGGATGCTCTCAAATCATCCTTTTGTGCTTACCGAATCTATACAGCACTAGATAGTTTTAAAAAAATAATTCTAGAAATTAAAGAGACATGTGGAAATCTCCAATGTATTTTAAAAAACGCGTCTGATATAGATCATTCCAATGTAGTTTTTATTTTTGCGATCTTTGATATGAACACACACCTTCCAACAGATACAAAAGTTGATATGCACATAATTTTAAATTCTCAATGTATTTCATTACACAAAAAGGACGACATAAAGAATTTTTTACTTGCTAAAATTCCCATGTGGATATCGGACAGTTGTTTTATTCACTTCGAATCTAATAGAAAAATTTCACAATCTACAGTTGATAAACTAATGTTTTTCGATAGAATATATCCTAGATTAATAGAAGTTCTTAATATATATAACATGAAGACTGAAGTAGAAAAATGCAACAGTGCACGTGAAGAGATAATTGGGAAGTGTTGGTACATGTTTTGCATGTATATGACAGAATTGAAAAAGTTCCTGAGAAGTGAAAAAATGATTCACAACAGTATTGAAGATATTAGGTTTTTGTACGAAGTTAAAGAGAGTCATTTCGATTTATCTTATTATTTATATGTAGTCTTACCGAAAATAGAAAAATTAATAATGACCTTTTCTCAAGATAATGCATTCGACGATTTGAAAATATACAACAATTTTCCTTCTATTCTGACACATGAAGAGAGCTGCGCCTCATCCGAATACGATGAATAAAAGCATTAAAGAGGAAGTTGACACGAGCGTATTTTATTTTAAGGAAATATACAAAGACTTAAGTTCAATACAATTTGATCACGAAATAAGCAATATAATTCTTCAAAATAATTACAAGCAAATTCGTGAAGTATATGAAAACGAAAAAGAAATAAACAAAAGATTGAAAACATGTCGTAAAATAATTGAAAATTTGGATATTAATTTACAATATTCCGGGTGGCAAGTAATTTTTACACATGATAAAAGAGATATATTTTACTATCATAATTGCAAGACAAACGAAACCAGGAAGATTTCTTGGTCATATTAAATAAAATTTAAACATTCTACTTCTTTTAGATATTCAAAAAAGGATTCCCCTGATTGGTGGAATTTTAATACATGGTTTTTAGATTTGGCTAATTCCTCCAATTCCATGAAACCTCTATCCTTAGTTATTACATGAATTTCGCATAAGTTTTCCTTTTGACATATTTCTGCGACTGTCCAAATAATATGGATATCTGCTGCGTTCTTCGACGACGCCATTGCTCTGACGATTTTGACAGCTGGTGAACTCTGTGGATTCACGCCATATCCATTGAAACACTTATCGGCGAACGCGTAAATGTTCCAATGAAGACGACCATCAATATTTTTTAATACATTATGTATGTTTCCTAAATCAATCAAAACATATTTTTCAATTTTCTTTTCTTCGGAACAAAGATTGTGGATTGTCAAATCGAGCTTGCTGTCTATGTAACTGATTAATTTTCCAAATAATTCATCTCTTGAATTTGAATTTAAAGCAAATATGCGAACCAAGTTCTCTAGAGCCATAACTCAAACAAAAGAGCTACTACTACCAAAATTCAATTTTGTGTGGTGTAATGTTGGTTTGAAAAGATTTTCTGTGATATTATTGGAAATCGCAACCCAATTTTGGAAATCTTCGCCGCGTACGTAAGAGACTGTTTCTGTATCTTTGATGTGATTTAAAAATATATCGTCGTAATACTTATCTCTCATTATAGTGACATCTAAGAGAATGACTTCGAATTCTTCATCTTTGTCGCCAAGCAAAAAAATTGGAAATGCTTTTACTGGTGTTTTTTCTGGAATGTATATTCTCATAGGATTTGTTCCTCTTGCAAATGTACTTGAGTCTTCAAATGATGTTGACATAGCGAAACTATGATAAACAGATCTTCCGTCATTAATTTCTGTATTTCTGTCGTTATATCTATATAAGAAACAATCTTTTAAGGTTGGTATTGTGAATCCATTATCTTCGATCACTCTTAATCTTTCTCTGAAATCTTTTGGTGTGACTCGTGACTCCGCATACTCAACCCCTAAATCGACGAGATCCATAAATATTTTATTTCCGCAATTTTCTGAGTATTGTTTCCTTACGCTTATACCTTGTGCGTACCACGAGGTGTAATAGCGGCTAATTGGATTTTTTCTATTATTCTTTTTACAATTTGTGAAATCTACATAATCATTTTTAACATATTCAGCTACCAAATATAAAAGGCTAGGTGATAATTTTGAAACCCTTGCACCCTCACTTATGCCACTCTCAGCCATTTTGTACCAAACCTGATCATCTATGTAAGTTTCATTATCTTCTCCTCTCTCTTCGAATGATACACGAGAAATATCATAAAAATCTTGGAGTGGCATGAGATGAGCGTATGGTATTTCATTCAACAAATTTACATCAATATTATATTTGTTTATATCTTCGATTTTATATAGGTACCATGTCTGCAAATCATTATTTCTATACCCAAAAAACTTAATATTCTCTACTTCTTTTATTTTTTCAACGCGGATGTTTCTGAGTCTATCGACGAATCGAAAAACCTTAGATTTTTTTCTTGCTTTTTCTGCTTGTATTCGTGCCTCTTTTGCTTTTTTAGCTTTTATTAGAGCAAGTCGCTCAGCTTCGAGTCTCTCCTCTTCAGCCGCTTTTTCGGCTGCTTCAGCCGCAATCCTGGCTTCCTCAATTTTTACAGCTTCAATTCTCTCAGCTTCTAATCGTTCGGCTTCAATTTTCTCTTTCTCCAATCTAGCTCTCTCTTCGGCTTCAGCCATATTCTCTGCCTCAACTCTTTCTGCTTCAATTCTTTCTTCTTCGGTTCTCTGTTTTTTTTTCTCACGGCGCGTGTGGCGCTTTCGGCGCAAGCGTTCTTTTTTGTTGGATGGCTGAGGCGCTTCTACCATTCGCTCTTCCTTCCAAGGTAGTCCATTAATCACCCGATCTACTTCTTCATTTGACATCATAATCGATGATTTACACTTTCTTTTGACTCTTTCTTGATACCTTTTACTTTCTTCCCACGGAATCTGACTTTTTTCGAATTTTCTCGAATTATAGTACGATCGTTTTTCATCTTCTAAATCTTGAGGGCTAAAACACCCGTTCTTATCCCCTGAACTCCTGTTAAATAACTCAGCCTGTCCTTCTACTGCGCTTCTCCATTCAGATTTACTCGCGTCCTTTTTCAAATAACTGTTGCTAAAATCAATTGCACGCAAAGACCTTCTGTTATTTTCATCTGTATGAACGACAAAGTTATTTAATTTCACATCATCGTGTATGACACCATATTGGGTTAAGCGAAGCAATATATCTTTCAAACGTTCTCTTGCTTCTTTATTACTATTGGGTTCAAAAGGATCGAACATTTCTAAAATTAGATAGTAATCCCCCCCGTATATGTAATAATCGTATATTTTAGGTACTATATTTTTATCGGCTAACTTTAAATATACGAAAGCTTCCTTTTCTGCTGCTTTTTTTTCATTTTGTAGTTGTGTCCCCCCGAATTTTTTCTTTATAAACAAATTTTTATGCATTTTGGGGTTTTCCTGGCATTCCAAAAAACAAACTTGATATACTGTTGATTGGAAACCTTGTATGTGATGTTTCTTTGAAATCACATACGGATCATGGGAATAAACTGGAAAATAAAATTCCTTTTTTTCACCCAGGGCATTTGTTGTTTCACTTTCTAATGTCAAATATTTGACTCCAGGATTTCGAAGCGTCAATAATTCACTGAAAAACGTATTTTTTGTAACTTCTCTTTCTCTTTCCTCATGTCGTTTCTTCATATCTTCTGACATTGGATTTCTAGTCTCAACTGACGGACGAGCCGGCTCTGCAATCTTTTGAGAAGGTCTACTGGGTCTACTGGGTTTTTTAGAATACGATAGATAAGCTCCTGCGGAAGCTCCAAGTAACATCGCTATAACTAAATTGTTAATTACCGATTTGTTTTTTTCGCTCTTCCTGCTTTTGCTATTTTTTTTACTTTTATTTTTTGATTTGTCTTTATATTTTCTAGATGCTATACTCATTTTAAATCTCAAAGGAAAAAAAAAAACAACTTGGCTCAGATGATACACTCGAAAAAAATAAATGATATAAATATTAAAATCGAATATATTTTTAAAAATTTCTATAGTATACTTAATAACGATTTTAAAATTACTAAAGTTAGAAATCAATTATTGTTGCATCGTCACGGAAGCCTCCCTTCATACTGCTTGTTTGAACTATCAGATGTTACAAATGAAAAACAATCAGAAAAATTAATGTGGTTCGTCAATTTTTTTTAGACTTGTAATATTTTTCAAAAAAAAAAAAAAAAAACTCTACAAATGTTTATTGATCACTCTTTTGACGTTTGTTCCGCGGCGGAAAGTGTAGCAAATCTTACTACAAATCAAATTCTATCTTGTGATAAGATATCATCATTATTTCCAAATAGTTGTTTATTTTCTTTTGATGAGTTGGGTGATCTAGATATATGCGAAGAAGACATTCAGCAAGGAAACATAGGAGATTGTTGGCTCCTTTCTTCTTTGGCTTGTATAGCTAGAAAATGTCCTTCTTTTTTAAAGAATATGGTTATATATGATAATAAAGTCGAAGGTAGGTCGGTATTAAGAATTGCGAATAGGAACGTGGAAGTTGATCACATGATACCGATAAAAATGAAAAATTCAGTAGTCATGGATTGGATAGGACCGAGATTGAGCAGATCAAATGAATATTGGCCACTGATTTTCGAGAAGGCTTTAATAAAGTATATATACAATTCTACTTGTGATATAAAACATTTTACTACAATGAGAAGAATTTCTAAAAATGTTTCATTATTTGGTTACAACTACTGCGATATAGACGGTGGGTTCCCTAGATGGGTCTTTAATATATTATTTGACGTAAATTTGCAACCTATACCGACTAATATTAGCATAAATTTTATCGAAATATTCAGCAGGTCTGACTGTTTAGCATGTGCTTGTACCAGTTCAGAATACACTGATGACCATTTAAGTGAAGGTTTTGTTTACGGTCATGCATATTCTATCATAGGAGCATCAAAAGAAAATGGTTTGATAAGAGTGAGGAATCCATGGGGTAAATACGAAAGCACTGAATTTGATGATGGTCAGGACGATGGTTCCTTTTGGGTATCCGAAATAAAGTTTAGAGAAAAATTTAAAGTATGTTGTTTTCTATACGTCACTAATTAGCTGGCTCAGAATATGAAATTGACATTCAAAAGCTGTAATACATTTAAAAAAATTATTGATGCAATCAAAGATGTATGTAAAGAAACAAATATTGAAATAAATGAAAGTGGTTTAAAAATAAAATCAATGGATAGTTCGCATGTTTGTTTGGTCAATTTAAACATATCAAGTTCAATTGAGGAAATAATATGCGAAAACCCTGCCGTGATTGCATTAAACTTAGATCAAATGTCTAAAATTTTGCGTTTATTCGACAACGAGGCACAATTGATTATTGTCCATAATGAAAACAAACTAATTTTGACGTCATCATACGAAGGAAAACAAGCTCAATTTCAAATTTTACTTATGGATATTGAGATGGATAATCTAGATTTACCGAGTTTCGATTATTCCACTTCAATAAAAATGCCATCTGCAGAATATAACAAATTATGTAGTAATTTTAAAGAATTCGGCGATTCTATATCATTTGAATGTAGCAATGACCAAGTCAGAATTGAAATATCAGGAGACATCTCTTCTGGTCACGTCGTAATTGAGAACAGTGAAAAAAACGAAATTATGATTAAAAATGAAATAACGCAGGCATTCAGCTTGAAATATTTGTGTTTATTTTGCAAAGCTTGTTCGTGTAGTGATTTCTGCATAATATACTTAGGACAGGACATGCCCATGAAATTGAAATTTCCAGTGGGCGATGACGACATCCTAGAATTTTATATCGCACCGAAGTTGGATTAAATTAATAATCTATCAAATTTACAAATGAATCCATTTAAAGGTGTCATTGAATTCGCACAAGGAATCACAACTTCTTTGAAAGATTTAATTTTTTACCATCGTTTCATTGGGTGGTTACTTTTACTTGTAAATTTTGCTATATTAATTTCAATGACATACCATATTATGCGAGGCTGGGGTAGAGACATATTAGAGGCCGAGGACTACGAAGACTCTCAAATTGCCACAAATAAATGGCAACTTTTATACGGCGAAAGGGGGTATCTTTTCATATTTGCAGTTATTTTCCAAATTTTTTTAGTGAGAGCGACAGTCAAGTACATATACAATGCTATTGAAGTAAACGCCGGAGAGAATCCAAGGGATTTAGCATACATAAGGGCTTTGATGGATAATTATCAATTAGGAAAATAATTAGAAATCTTCACAGGTAGAAAAGGAACTACTGGTTAAACTATTTAGAGAATTCATCACCCCACTTTTTTGGTATTCTGAAACTCTTTTTTCAAAAAAATTAGTTTTTCCTTGTAAACTGATCAAATCCATAAAATCAAATGGGTTACCGACGTCATATAATTTGTCACAACCCAACTGTACAAGCAGTCTATCGGCTACATATTTAATATATGTGAACATTTTTTCCGACGACATTCCGATTATTGAACATGGAAGCGCTTCGCATATAAATGAGTTCTCTAGGTTGACAGCACCAGAAACGATTTCGTACACGTCTTCTTGATTTAATTTTTGATTTAATTTAGAATAGACTAAACATGCAAATTGAGCATGAAGTCCTTCGTCTCTAGAGATTAGTTCATTTGAAAATGTAAGCCCTGGCATAAGTCCTCTCTTTTTCATATAAAAAAGTGCACAAAAACTCCCACTAAATAAAATTCCTTCAACACAAGCATATGCTACAAGCTTGGTAGCAAAACACGAGTTGTCATTCAAGTAGTTTAAAGCCCAATCTGCTTTGTTCTTTATACTTGAATGATTTTCAGCTGCATGAAATAACATTGTCTTTTCGTTTTCATCGGTTACTAATGTTTGCAAAAGTAAACTATAAGTTTCTGCGTGTATTTGTTCCATAGCAATTTGGAATGAATAAAACGCTCGCATTTCTGGTACTTGAACAGCATTATAAAAATTAGTAACAATATTTTCATTCACGATGCCATCGGAAGCCGCAAAAAAGGCGAGAATAGTTTTAATAAAATGCCTTTCTTCTTCTTTAAGATTAACCCAATCTTTACAGTCTACTTCTAAATCAATTTCTTCTGGTGTCCAAAATGAAGCAACGCTTTTTTTGTAGAATTCCCATACGTCATTGTAGGCTATAGGATATAATATAAATCGATTAAGAGATGGTTGTAAAATTGTTTCTGACATTTTTGAAGACAACAGAAAAAAATAAATTGAATATAGAATGTGACTGTTAACGATCACCGTGAAAAAAAGTCATTCCTAATTTCTTCATAGTAATCCAATTTCCGTTTTTAGCAATGTTATCATTTAAATAAAAAAGATTAAAAAAGAATGCCGCCAAGCCGACAACAGAAACAACTAGAATACAGAAATATATCAACCTGTCAAGATCCTTTTTATCTTTATCCCTAAAATCAACATCAAGTCCAACATAATTAGATATAAAAAAGTGAAAGAATATAACGTAGACGAACATCACGATCAACGTTTTTTTTAACGCTGGTATTTTAGATACATATTTCGGTAAAAACCTTTGAAGATCCTGTAAATAAGTATCTGCTGTGGATCGAATTGGAAGTCCTGCTAAATCCATATTTTATAGTTAGTTAGATTTTTTTGAATCACCATCGGTGAACTCGTTTTTTTGTTTGACGATCTCATTTCTTGTTTTTTTTACTTCGTTTAATATTGTTTCATATTCCATTATGAAATATAACAAAGCAGCAACAAAAGTCACGAAAAGATACTTTTCTGCATTATTGATTTTAGCAAATAAAAACATGAATGCAAATAAAAAAAGTGGTTTTGCCTTTATAACCTTTTTCAAATTATCATTTGGTAATCCAAATGTTTCTGCTAGTAATAATATGTGTGCAAAAGTTCCTAAGAGTGTGATTGTCTGATCAAATAAATAGTTTACCATTTTTGGAATATATATTTTAAATCCACCCAACTGTCAATAATCTTCAATTTACGAATACTAAAATAACCTTCTTTTCACTGCACTTTCCGGGCCTACCAAATAATTGCCTTCGTTGTTAAAAATTCTTGAATCTGCGAAATTCTCTTCGCTGAATACATTCGTTTCAAAGCTGTCTTTCTTTTTATTTGTGTCCTTTTCAATGAATTTCAAAGAGAATTGAATGTCATCTTCTTTTAAAATAGGGAAATCGTTTCCTTCGTTGTCTTTGAAAATTGTTTTAAGATTTATTATGTTTCTTATCCCTAAAGCTTTGAAAGTTCTCTGTTCTTCTAATTCGGCAAATTCGAACGTATCATAATGAATTTTTTCGTGTATCAATTTAATTTCTACATCAAAATCTTGCATGAAATGGTCTTCCTCATCATTTGAAACAACTGGAATCGTCTTAATGCCATTTGAAGGTAATTCGTCGTAACTCGGCCCAAGATTTGCACCTGTATTTAAATATACTCCTGGTATACTTGAATGTCCTGATAACTTTAATTGTGCATGGACTGACATATTTTCAAAGGATTTTATTTTCAATAATTTTGATGAAGGTCCTCCTACAAACTTTGGAAGTGTATTTATAAAATTATTTTTTCCAATATAAGGTGAAACTTCGATGTTTGAATCTACATCTCCGTGTCGTATTTTGATTTGACCACTTGCTTGAGGGCGCTTTGCTTTGATATACACAATTGGATGCCCTAACGATGCTGATTCTATTCTTATTATATATTCATTAATATCTTCAGAATCAAATCGCACGTGGAATGAATCAGAATTAGTTGGGATGCGCCCCGTCCCATGTAATAACTGATCCAAAGTGTTATCGCTTTTCAAACTATGATCGATTAGGGTTGACCCCGTTTTGAAAAGTTTTATAGGGTGCTGCTCGGTTCCACTGGAATCCCAGTGTTTGTAAAAAGCACGAATTCTGTATTCAATACCAGGAACAAAACAAGCGGCAGCTTCATTTTCATGAAAAAAATGAACATTGTTATTAGCCACCCCGCTGCTGAGGTCTTCAAATTTTCCAAATGAAAAATAATACTCTTTCCCGGTAGTACCATCCCTGGAATTTAAATAAACGGATTGTTTCTGATTAGTTTCTGCCGTCGCAGGAGTTCCAGCAGACCCCGGTTGATCATAAGCATCGTTTCTTCTTGGTATGATATTTATATACATACCCGTAACGATACTGTCGTTTTCAACAAAATTATGTTTTGTCGTAGACGTTGAATCATCATATACAAAATTATGGCTAATACGATCTGTAAAAACGTCCAACTGATTCGCCCTATCCGTCAGGGAGTTCTGATAATTTATCCTAAGATTGTATCTGGAAATTATCCTTTCTGGAAGATTCCGGGGAAGTAAGAATGAGTGTATTTTCAAGAAACCAGAGAGAGATTGATAGTCTTGTTTATTAGCATCCGCAGTCCCTAACGTAATCACCAACGGGCTATAGTTTAAAATATACGTCGGTATCCTTATCTTCGTAAGAGTGATTTCATCGATTCTGTCAAGCCCAGTGTCCACATTACTGATTATAAGGTGAGATTCAGATCTGTCAAAGGTGAGATTTGAACTATCGATAATAATGTTTTTTTCAGCGATAACGTTCATTTATCAATCTCAAGAAAAAAAAAAAAACGTATTCGTAAATTTTAATAGTTTGTATCAAACTAAGACGTAATCTTCAAAAAACTTCATTTTTGAAAATGTACGTTTTTTTTTGGGGGGGGGGTGTTCGTTTAAATATGAATATATGAGATAAAATGCGTACAAACATTTATAACTCTTATACATCATCATTAAATTATTTGCGCTATTCACATAAAACTGATACATTTAATAGATAATAAGAAAAAACACACCGCGTCTCCTATCATCCATCAAAAAAAAAATAGTATTTTTAAAAAATGGATAATATTGGAACACAAGATTATGAGGTACCACCTTGGGAACTAACAACTAAATTTGGAAATACTGAAATCACACATTTTGTAACAAGATGTGGTGACATTGTAGCTCAGTTCCAATCTGAAAAACTTTGCGTACTGCACTCTATAGCAAATGCATATGATTTATGTTTAAGAAGTAAAACTGTCTTAAAATATTTTAATGAATACTATAAAACTGAGCATGATTCATTACCTAAGAATATAGAAGGTTTTGATGATCTCTTTAAGATATATTTGTTACGAAAAATATTACCATCTAAAAATTTTGTTATGGTTACGAAGTACTTAAAAAATGTTAAAGAGAAAAATTTAGATAACACTTTAAATATATTTCTTACAATAAGACCAATGTATTTTTATAGAAAACTTACTAGTAAACGAATCTCTACTGAGGCGAAAAATAATATTTTAGAAGATATGGAAATAAACGCTGTAGACGTTTCATTTGAAGACACTAATCAGCATGCTGTGGTTCTTAAAAAATACAAAAATGATTGGTGTTTTATTGATTCAATTGGTATATCATTTGTTGTAACCAAAGAAGAAATACCTCAGATATTATCTATATCTAGATCTGCGATTTTTGAACAGAAAACAAACACAGGTTCCCTCACGGATGAATTTGATGATATTATGGACGAAGTGCTTGCTTTTTTACCTTTGCTTGTTGGTTCTTATTATTTATACAACAGGTATAAGAAAAAGAAAAAGTAGATTAATTAATATCTTCTTTTACTCCTACCTTTTCTTTGTATCTCAATAGAAGTTTTATACTCTTTTCTTTTAGAATTCTCTATAGACGTAGAACATATAGCATCGGTAAAAAGTTGTAGATTAGCATCCTTTTTCACAGACATCTCATATAAATATTCATCAGCGCTTGGAGCTGGTTTGAAAAGCTTACCGAATATATATTTATTAAAAAAACCACGAGGAATAACTGATAACCAATAGTAAACATTTACATACCTTTCACTTACTGGTAAAGAGTGATGAGATTTGAAGCGTATTGCTCTTCCTATAACTTGATCAATTTTCGCTTTATTCCAATTCGGTTCACATATATGAACCGAAGCAGTCCTTTTAAGATCAAGCCCAAATCCGGCAGCGCCACTAATAAGCAAAACCTCGACTTTTCTATCGTTATATTTTTGAACGATATCTATTACATCCTCTTTGCTACTAGCTCCAGTTATCTCTTCGCATTTCAACTTTTCTGCTTCCAATGCTTCTCTTAAAGGTACTATACCAGTATCAATGAAAAAACTATAAACTAAAACTGGAAATCTATCTTCTTCCATAATATGTTCTGTCAAATTTCTTATTTTAGGACTTTCATGTTTACTGTAAGTGGTTTCTACAACGTTTGAAATAGATCTAGTTTTATTCATAAAGCTGTTTAGAGCAGAATTACTCGATTCTTCCCCTTTCCCCATGATTGCCAAAGCTTCCTTGCTCATAAGCTCTTCCTCCATTGCCTTGTACACAGTATACTGGTCATTTGACATTTCTACTTTTTTTGTGTAAAAGTATGACCTTGGAAAATTTTCAATATCAGAATTTACACAACTAATTTTGTCTTCGAACTGTAGCATTAGTTGTGCGACTTCCCTTTCCTTCAATCTAACGCTTTTTGTGATTTTTGTAAAGGGAAACACGCCACTGGCCGTGAATATCGTTTTAAAATACTTTTTTTTCCACGTTCCCCATGAAGTTTCCAGTTTTTTACTTTTCTGTGTTTCTATCATATTGTAGAGAACCGCGATATCGTTGGCATAATTTACGAAAGGTGTACCAGTCAGAATTATAACTTTATAACATTTATTTGCAAATTTCAAGACGAAATCTGTTTTTTTTGAAGCTGCATTTCTAAGCAAATGAGCTTCATCTAGAATCAAAACACACTCTTCAGGATTGTCATGAATAAGTTCAAGCTCTTTTTCGTTGACTTTTCTCTTTTGTTTATTTTTCTTCGTTTGTTTTATCGTCATTTTTTCTAAAACCCCTTCGAGTTCCTTTATGTCATCATCGTCTTTTTCGTTCATTTTGGTAAAACCATCATAAGAAAAAATAGAATATGCATTTTTATTTCTAACTTTTGCATTAGAAATTTCTTTTTCGTAATTCGCTATAAGTTTTGCCGGTACGACTACGGCAGCCTTTAATTCATTATTGTTTTTGTATAAGGCTTCAAACATGCTAATCGAAGTAAACGTTTTACCAGTACCTAAACCATGATACAAGATCAAACCTCTGTTTTCTGTTTTTAAAATAAAATCAACACATTTCTTTTGATGATCTCTTAATTCCATTTTACGTCTGTATATTTTTTTTATGAGTCATACTCGAACTAACATAATTTTAATTATTTATTTATTATTTTTTTTTACATATTTTTTTTAACTACCAATACTTTTTACGACGGGAGTAGAATAATGTGTAGCGGTAGCACCACTTTCTATATAGCTTATGGTAATTCCTTGGTTTAAAGCAGACGCCGTTCCTATCCAAGCCTGTGAGCTTGTACCATTGGCTGCGTCGAGAGCAAGACCCCCAGTTGAACCCATTGAATAGTATGGAGTGCCTTGAATTTCGTAATTTGTTGGCGACTTTAGTGCTTCCAAATCAATATTAAACCTCGTTTGATCAACAGAAACAGACAGATCATTACTGTGAACCGTGTGTGTACCATTAAATAGTGCTGCGTTTGGTCCCGTTACTCCAGAAATTGTAATTTGCATCCCTGCTGTTATTTTTTCTTTATTAGCAAGGTCTCTGTGTACAACAGTAACTATGGTCCCAGAGCCTGTAAAAAGAGAGTTGCCATTACCTTTCATATTTGGTAATAACAACATCGCTACGCCAATTGCACCGGCGCCAACCGCGAGTGAGGACCAAGGCGATCCAGACACGTTGCCATTTGCATCTTTAGTGATACCCAAACTTTCATGACCCGGATCACCAAAATTATACCAAAGAGGACTATTTACGTGATCGTTCAAAAGTGATGCTGTAACATCAGTGGTGTAATCTACCGCCATTCGTAATTGTAAGTTATAGGGACTCATTACTTTCATATAAGTGAGTTTCATGTTATTATTAACAGCCGTGACGCCGGCTGCCCCTCCGGTTACCGTTCCTAGCATTGTATATTGAAAAGTCGTGGCGGTCACATTTGACACTGCCAAAGGTTTGGAATCTTGCAAACTGGTACCATCGGTATCTATATTCACATAGTTGTTAAACCTTTGGGCATCTACGGCGCTGGGTCCCCCCGTCGCGGCAACCACACCCCTAATAGTGACGACATCTCCATCTGACAACCCGTGTCCCTCTGCAACTGTAGCAGTAGCATTAACATCCTGTCCATAAATTTGTGATATAGCTACTTCGGAAAGAGATGTTGGAGGAGAAAAACCAGTGACTGTGTCGTACGTCTGCCATGTCGTTCCGTCAACGCTATATTGCACTGTACCTGGACCAATAGTCGTTGCATTAACGGTGCTCGGTGTAGATGCGTCTCCAAGAGTCACGCTGTTTATTTTCGTTACTGACGGCACGTTCATTACCCATTCATTAAGAACACTTGATCCTACTCCGTGAAGCTTGGCTTTTAATTCGTAGAAAGGTAGTGCTGGCGTAAAAGGTGTAATACTGGTATTAGACGTAGTATTACTTAATTGACGTTCAGTGCCGTCATTAACTAACACTTCCAGGGATTCAAACGCGCCAATTGCGTTGACGGTCACGTTTGGTTCACTTTTGGTCGATATTTTCTTTTGTGTCAAGACCGTTGAGCCGTGTGGATAGGTGAACGCATGCATTTTGTTGTCCTTGAAGTACCACATCGCAGAGTTAGCACTCGTGTAACCGCCCGTATCTCTGAAAAAATAATCAGTTCTGACTAACTCCATAACTGTTGACACCGCACCGGTTGTCACATCGAACTGTCGAACATGGAACGGGTCACCAGCTGCATATTTAGTACCACCCCCAGAAATTCCTTCACCACCAGTATAAGCGGCCATAGAAATATCGATATAATATATATAACCATTGTCATACCAAATGTCAATGCCTCCGTAATAAGCTTCAGCTTTAGAAAAATGCGTGTAGTTGTGAGCTGGAGTTGGGTTTAGAGTGTTGACTGAGCCGAGAAGTTGTGGTGTGGAAGTCCCGGCGGGGATTTTGTAGAAAAATCCTTCTGTATCTTGTTCGTTGTCCACGTTGAACGAGTATAAATTGCCATTCACATCAGTATCCAGTTTGAAAATATGTTTATCTGCATCAAATGTGCAGACAGCTATTTCAGTGCTCAAATCAGAAAGAAGCTTCTTCTTTAGGTCACGAGTGCTGGCACCACCGGTCGTATAATACATTGTATCGTCTGAAAAGGCAATTTCGGCTTCCCAAGTTCCATCACCAGAGTGCGGACAAGTGTGCGTGTTATCGCCAACTGTAAGATTATCGAAGACAATTAAGCACATACCCGGACCGTGACCAGTCCAAAGGTAAAGCTTATTATTGACAATGAATACTTTAGATTGAACCCACGATTGTACTACCTGCAAGTTTGCAGGTACACCTGCATGAAGGGTCTCGTTGGTCAAATGTTTGACCAAAGTTTGTGTTCCTTCAAAGATCTTGAAAATGTAAAAGTTGTTTTGTTCATTGTAATTATTGGCTAAATAGAGCGCGCCACTATCATCGAGATTTCGAGCTTTGACAGTTGGCGCCCTCCAAAATTGATCAATCATAGGTTTAGGCATATGAGTTTGACCTGAACATTCGTACGTGTAATCTTCATCAAAACTTGTTGGAGGTAGTTCTAACAGTGCACCAATAATTTTTGATGGTACGCTTGCAGTTACACTGACCGGAGAGACCGTTACAGTTGGAGTTGCTGTTGATAGCACGGTAGAAGTAGATAATGCTGTCGTAATAGTAGCCGCGTCTGACAGTGACGTGGATGCTGCAGTTAGCTCTGCCTCTGATGTCCCGCTTGCTGGAATGACTTGATATAAAACTACGGCACTCCCTTCACCAACCGATAGTATTTCAATTATCGCGTCGAAACTTAATGTCGAAAGTATACCAGCTGTGAACTCATCTTGAACTTCCTGAGTAAAATCTGACACACTGATACCAGAGAGAGTTAGTTCACTCTCAATAACCGTCGCGGTCAAAGACCCATTAGTACCCATTGTAGCGACATGAAAAGAAGATGGAAGTGCATCAAAAACAACATCAGCCCCAACGAGACCGACTGCTGCACCACTTCCAACGTTGTATACATACAATTTACCGTTTAAATAACGAAGCTCCACCTTATCCCCAATGCGATGGGTAGAAGTCGAGATTGATGCACAGGTAAACGAATCAGTGCCTACTGATGCGCATGTAATATCGTTGCTCAATTTCAAAGACATTTTACTTACGTAAGATTTTTTTTTTAAGCTTAAACTGCATGGCTGTAAGCACTAAAAAATGTTCGCATTGAAAATGTATTTTAGACACAATCCACGTCAGATCACGAGAGAATATCTTAGAGACTTTCACCAAAATATGCGAGAACGTTTGGCTGATTTAAAACACGGATTCGTAACGGGGATGTTGCGAAACGAACGATCGTTCCGCGAACGGGACGAACGCACGCGTTTATATAGTACTCCTCAAGAAATGGAAACGAATATTTTGAGAGAGATGCAAGGAAAGTTTCGAGATGATGATGCTACACACCTGGTCGCTGCTAGTAGATTAGAGGACCTTTTGGCGGAAATTACAATGAAGGAAGCGGATATTACATTGCAAGCCGAAATGTACCCAGATACGTGGGGAGATCTGTTTGATTATTGGGAGTCGCTTGATAAGAGAGGGGGGAGAGAGGGAGGATTGCGCAAACAAATTCATATTTTTAATACTCATTTAGAAAATCAAAGAGACAATTTAAGAAAATTAAAAATTAAATGGAATGTAAAACAAAATGATGCTAATAGACGCCACAACCGTAGTCGTAGTCGTAGTCGCAGTCGTAGTCCTGCAGGGGACGCTTTACCGCTTCTTGAATTTCCTTTCGGCGATGATCGAAACGACGAAATATTTGTCATCGAGAGACGAGTAGTTGAATAGATTTTTCGGGTATAAAAAAATAGAAATGAAATAAAATGTCTTCTAATTTGTACGGATATTCATTCAAAAAGATAAATTCTGGTGGACTAGGAGCTATAATATACGATGTTCTAAACGCTTTAATATACGCGAATAAAATAAAGCACTCTTTTTGTTTTACACTAGAAGGATACGACATCCCCAGATTAAATGGATCAATCGAAGATGGGAGTGTACATCACGACACATGGCATACATTTTTTGAAAATGTTTCAATCACGACCGTACCGGAAAAAGAATGTACTCTACAATGGCCGACAACTCTTCCCACTTGTCACTTTTGTAGGTCTCATATAGATTTATACAGAGACACGCTACAAAATGAGATATTTTTACTAAAGCCAACATTTCAAAAGCACATCAACCAACTTGTCGCCCAATCAGGCTTCGATAAAAGTAGAGATATTGTAATACATATCCGTAAAGGAGATAAGGAACAATCACGACAAGCAGAAGTTGAGTATAGTCTATCAACGGACATATATATTGACGAGCTTAACTATATCATAGATAACAAAAATCTAGGCAGCGATTTTAGAATATATATATGTTCAATAGGAGCAGAAAAAGTTAGGGAGGAGATTAAAGACTATTACAAAAAAATTGATATAGACGTACTTTGGGATGTCAACGAGGAAAACCGAGATTTACAAAACGAAAGATACACTTATAAGCTAAAAAGAAGTAAAGCAA
>MDTG01144710.1_pt1 | contig 20662 bp, 20 predicted proteins | sample 811421 | NCBI WGS metagenome assembly MDTG01 (sample SAMN05326645, study PRJNA326480) | marine metagenome | isolation source: seawater | place: Pacific Ocean: South East | collected 2011
CCCATTCAACTGCTAAAGTTTTACTTATGCCTAACAATGCCATTTTACTTGCAGAATAAGATAGTCTACCTGGTCTTGTAACAACACCCCAGATAGAAGATATATTTATAATTCTACCCCAATTTTTATTTAACATTTGTTTTCCAAAAGCTTGAGCTAATAAAAAAGGACCATGAACATTGATCTCCTGTATTTGTAAAAATTCTTCATCACAAATTATATCTGCATCAGAAACTATATTAATGCCAGCATTATTAACAAGAATATCTATATCAGTTACTTTTAGTGTTTTTGATATAAACTTTCTTACATTATTAGGTACACTTAAATCTAGCTGTAAGTAAGTGAGTAATGAATTTTTGTTTTCCTTATTTAATTTTTCAACTTGTGTTAAATTAGTTCCTGTAGCAAAAACCTTCGCTCCAGACTGAAGCAACTCATTTACTATTGCTTGTCCAATTCCTCTTGTTCCACCAGTTACTAAAGCTACTTTGTTTTCTAAATTAATTTTAACTGCCATAATTTTATTTTAATGCATTTACTAAATTCATAACAGCGTCAACTTCCATTTTTAACTTTCCTTCTTTTGCGTAAGAACCAATATGAGGAGTTAAAATTACATTATCTAAGTCACATAGCTTTCCATTATAAGGTTCATTGCTAAAAACATCAAGTGCAGCAGCAGATAACTTACCATTAGTTAAACTTTCATATAATGAATCTTCATTAACAACTCCCCCCCTCGAAACATTTACTAGAAAAGCACCATTCTTAAAATTAGAGAATTCTTCTTGATTTAAAATAGCAGACCCGTCTATATTACCAGGAACATGAATTGTTATTATATCACATTGATTAAGTAATTGTTTCAAGTTTAGGATTTTAACATTATTTTTCTCAGCCCAATCTTCATTTGGATATAAATCGTATCCGGCTACTGGATTTCCAAGAGACCTAAACATTTCTGCAACCATTCTACCAATTCTGCCTAGACCTAAAACTCCTACCTTTTTATTGTGTAATAAGTTGCCGGTTTGTTTTTTCCAAACTCGATTTTTTAAATCATAATGTGCATTTGGAATCTTTCTTAATAAAGATAAGGTTAATCCTAAAGTTAATTCAGCAACTGCTCTGGTAGGACCATTTGGTGTATTAACAACTTTAATATTCTTACTTTGAGCATAAAGAATATCGACATTGTCCATACCAACTCCAACTCTACTTATACATTGCAACTTAGGTAATCTATCAATAACTTCTTTATTAAGATTTTCGACACCTGCCACTATGCCTATACAATCCTTAGCTAAATTAACTGTTTCATCCTCTGTTAATTTTCTTCCAAAAGGATTTTTAACTACTGAAAATCCATTTTTCTCTAAAATATCAAATGGCTTAGAGTCTATTTGACCGATTGAGGATGGTGATGCTAAAACTTTCATATATTTTATTTATTATCTAAATTTCACTGTTTTCATAAACTCTTTGCACTAAAGATAAAGTATCATATGCATCTTGTAAAGTTCCCTCTTTAATTTCTCCCTTTCCATTAATTGCATTGACAAATTCGTCAATTTCAAGATTCCATGAATCATCATTTTCAAAAGAAAGAATTGATTCTTTTGGTTTTCCCATAGCAAACGTAACATCTTCAAATTCTCTACGACCTATAATTAACTTTTCGGGTGCATAGCTCCTAGTTCCTGAAAGTATGCCGTCTAAGTTCAAATAACCTTCTTCAAAACAAAGTTCTAGAAGAAATTTATGTCTCCATTGTGTAGCACTTGAATGTAAACTTGCAATGATTTTATTATCTGACTGCATTAAAATAAAAGCATTGTCTTCAACCTTTATGTTCCAATAAGCTGTAGTTATATAACTGTTTATTTTATTAAATTTTTCACCAGAAAAAAACCTCATTAAATCAAGCATATGAATTCCTTGATCTATTAATATTCCTCCTCCAGAGTACTTTTTATAGTTTCTCCAATTTTTATCATAATCAATACTTCCAGCCTTACCGTAAGCTCCTCGCATCCAAAGAAGCCTACCCATTTTTCCTGAATCAATAATTTTTTTTGCTTCCATAACTGAATAATGATATCTGTGATTAAATCCGTATTTCAAAATTTTTCCAGAAGATTTTAAAGCTTTAAAAACAACATCAAGTTCTTCAACTTTCATAGCAGGAGGTTTTTCACAAAAAACATGAATTCTTTTTTTTAAGGCTTTTGCTGTATAATCTGCTAATACAGTATTATATGCACAAATAAATATGGCATCTAAATTAGAATTAATTAAACTATCATAAGAACTATGAAAAATTTCATCTGCTATTTTTTCTGGTTTTATAACATCATAAATACCAACAATTTCAATATCCTTTCTTTTGGATAAAATATCAGCTCTTAATTGTCCTATTTTTCCAAAACCTGCAATTCCTACTTTAATCATAACTTAAAATTATTAGAATTCATATTTTGAGACTCCAGTTTTTCCCACTCATTAATGGCCATATATTTATCCAAAAGGAGATGATGAAATACTTGATGTATACATTCTACCATGCCATATGTCTTCATTGGAACGAACAAAGAATATGTAGTTAATTGAGTAGATTTATTATTCTCTTTTAAGCCACTTAATCCCAAGGTCTTAATGTTCATTTTATTACAATATTCAAGAACTGAAACAATGTTAGGACTATTGCCGCTTGAGCTAGTAGTTATTACTAAATCATATTCTGTTGGATTATTGATTTTGAGAAATTCTAAAAAAGCATCTTCATAACTATAATCATTTGCTAGTGCTGTCAACATACTGCTATCACTGAGCGAAAAAGATAAAATACCTCCATTTTTGGACCAGTCTAAAGCCATATGGTTAGAAAATGATGCACTTGCACCATTACCAAAAAAATAAATTTTACCTTTATCTTTTACTTTATCTTTTAAAAAACTAATCAGGTTTGTAAAAAAATCCTCCATCGGAATCTCTGTATTATTTAATTTACATATGGAATCGCTTAAACCTTTGTTTATGTATTCAATATATTTTTTTTCATATGATTTTACCATGTTTGTTTTTTTAATTTAAAAAGGTTATTTAATTTTTTATTATAAATGTTTGGTACCCATACTTCAAATAATACAAAAAATAAGTGATAATCCATAAAGGAGATATACAATGTTTTTTGTAGAAGTTATATCGTATAAACATATTAAATCTACTACCTATATTGTCTTTAGCAAGAGATTTAATAAAAGTTTTAAAATCTTTACCAATATAGCTTGAGTATTCTGTTCTATTGAATAATACCAATTCTTCCTCGCAAACTACATTAAATTTTGCTTCTGATGCCCTCAAGCAAAAATCTGTATCACCAAAATATTGAGGGAAATTGACCGAATCCCAATATCCTATTTTTTTAATAACAACAACAGGAACAATAACACCCATGCCAGTGACCCATTTATAATATTTAAAATCCTTAGATTCCTCATTTTTACTGATACCTGTATATTTATTAAAAATTTTTAGTTTTGACCAATCTTTATTTGTTTGAATATCTAATACTTTTGAGCCAATAATACTTTCACTATTTTTACTTAATATCACATCAAGTTTGACAAAATAATCTTTTTGAGGTACATTATCGGGGTTTACAATAAGTAAAAAGTCTGAATCTAGGGATTTAATAGCATATTTTGCGGCCTTGTTGACTGCCCCACTCCACCAAAGATTTCCGTCTCCTTGTAATAAATGAATATCAGGATGATTTGCTGAAATCCACTCAGAACTTCCATCAGTAGAACCATCATCTACCACTATTATGTCAAATCTATTTATAAATGAAGTATTTTTTTTAATTGATAAACTTTTTTTAATAGCTACAATCCCTTTTTTAGTAACCTCTAATCCGTTGTGTATTGGTATAATTATTGTCAATAAATTTGTTTTCATTTTATTCACAATTTATTTTTTTAATATCTTTTCTTTCTAAAGAATCAACCCAAGAAAATGAAGAACAATTATAAATTTTGATTTTTTTGTAATCGGCATAATCTGAAACAACTTTAAATGAGTTAAATGTTTTGTACAAAAACTCAAACATCCATACTATATCAGCGCGCTTTGTTTTAAGATCATCGACGTATCTAATTGTATTACTGGATTTATCAAAATGATTCATCTTTATAGTTAGTTCATTTGAATTCTGATTTATATGTAAATATTCATGCCAAGAAGCATCTGCTCCTAAAAGATAAATTGGGTCATAACCCAAGACCATTGACAAATAAATTGAATGAATAAGAACATTATCTCCATTGGGTGCAAAAAGTTGGGTATCCATTAACTCATAATAAAAAGTACTATTAACTGTAGGTATGCCAACTGAATTAAATAATTTTAATTTAATTAATGGATTTTTTACAAATGTTCTTAAATAATTTAAATTTGCTGTACATGGAAAAAATAATGTGAGATTCCATGTTGTTTTTGTATTAATTGAATCAAAAAAAGCTTTTCTGAAACTGATGTTTTCTTGGTGTGAGGGGTTTCTCCAGTATACTGGATCAATTATTAAATAGTATTTAGGTTTTAAATCTGTAAAATATTTTGAATTGACAAAATTGTTGACTCCAAAATAATCAACTAAAGGACTTTCTGGGTTAAGAAAAAGAATGTCTTTTTTTAAGCTAGGACCAAGACCAATAATAAAAATACTTCTACCATTTTTTTTAAAACCAGCATTTATCCTATACTTAAGTTTCGAATATAAAAAACTTTTAAAAATTGAAATAAAATAAAGTGGAAGATTCTTGATATTATTTATATTCATATTATGTTAGGATTATTTAATGAATATTTTTTTTAATGTAGTACTCAATATCATTAGCTCTGGCTATTATACTCAATAAACATATTAAAAGTACTTGAGATTTTGTTGCTATCCAATTCCAGGCGGGAGCTACCCACAAAAGCAAAAAATACACAAACAAAAATAATACAATTGTGATTTTAATACTCTGAAAAATACTATTTTTTGAAGGTTTCATAATCGTGATTAAAGAATATTTTGTACAAATAATAATAAAGGATAATAAGCATAATAAATTACCAAAAGAATAGATCATCCAAACACTTATATATGTATTGTGAATCCCTCTAATATTACGATATTTAATTGGTAAATCAAATGATTCTGAACCAACACCCCAAAATGGTAATGGTAGTTCAATGGCCTTTTTGAAAGCATATTCTGATTCTTTGAAATGATCATTTTTTGCCCCTACCACCTCAGATCCTTTATCAAGTTCTACAAAAGCACTAAAGTATCTTCCCATGTATACTGAACTAGTATCATTATTTTGTAAAAATTGTAAAGCAAAACCTATAAATACAATAATAAAAAAAATTAAAATATTTTTTTTTAGAAAACTGAGCACTGATTTTTGTTTATAAAATGACATATAAATAGTTAGAGCTGTACTTATGAGCAGTAGATTAAATATCCCAGTGCGTCTAAAAGTAAGAACTTGAAAAAAAAATAAACAAAAATAAAATACTAGATATTTCTTTTTTTTTGAAGCTAAAAAAATACCCAGAAATAAACATGCTATTAAAGAGACAAAAATATTAAAATCTTCTTCAATGCTAATTGATTGAATATAATGAAGGATAACCACATATTTTTCAGCAATATAGAAATAAGTTAATAATAGAATTTTTAAACTAAAAAATATAAGTGTGTATTTTGCAAACTTTAAAATAAAACTAACATATAATTTTTTATTTATTCCAACTAAAGTAAACACAAACATCAAGATTATTATTTTGTTTATGTATAAAAAAGAAGTGTCTCTAAAATTAAAAATATAAAAAAATGTATCTGCAAAGTATATCCAAACCGTAAATCCAAAAAAAGTTTTTATTTTTTTTAAATCAACATTTCTATTTCTTGAAAGAAGTAAAATTGTAATTATTGCTAAATTAATTTCAAATAAATTTAAATATAAAAGATAAGGCCGAGGTTTTACAAACCACTTTCTAAAAAACAAACTAAAATCACTCTGAAAAAATACGTTACCGTCAATTGTGATAAAAACAAAAAGAAAAGCAAAGATTAAAGTAAACAAATTAAGTAGTGAATATTTACTTATTCTAGCTATTTCTAATTGAGAAATCATATAATAAATTTAAGTTTATTTTAAATTAAAATTTTTTAATAAACCTTCACTGCGAAACCTCAATATTAAAAGTATTGAGGTCATTGAAATAACAATTAATTTTATGAATAAAATCATATTTATTTCAGAATGAATAAAATATTGAAAAAAAAGATATACAGAAAAATAATATAAAAAGGCTTTAATAATAGAATACCAATTAAATGGAATAAAAAAAGTCTTGTTTTTAAGGTAAATATAAAATATTACAACAAGAAAAGTCACGGATATTAAACGCGCAAAAGCAGCACCATACAAACCATATGATTTTATTAGTAAAAAATTTAATGCTAAATTAAGAGCTGCGGTAAATAATCCAAAACCACTATCAATCACAGTTTTTTTACCTTGTTGAATTGCAGCACCAAATATTGTTCCTGAAAAAGCAGACAGTACCATTGTAATTACCAATATGGGAATATACAGCGAAACACTTTCATATTTTGAATCCAAAAAAAATCGAACAATTTCTTCAGAAAGAAAAGCAATTGTAAATCCAATAAAGAAAAGTAATTGGATATAAGAATTATTAAATTTCTTTAGCTCAGTAAACGCTACTTCCTTTGATTTTGTAGATGCTATCTTGAAATAGTGTGGAAAATAAGCATTTTTAAATGAGGAGTCGCCGATTTGCAAAACAGAGGCTATTTTAGTACTGATAGAGTATATACCCGCCTCCAAAAGAGAAAATGCTCCAGAAATAAATACTAAGGCAGATTGATTAATTATCCAACTACCTGTTAGTCCTGGTAGATATGGAATTGAAAATTTAAATGCTCCAAAAAACATCAATTTATTAAATTTAAAAACTAAAAATGATTTAAAAAGTGGAATATAAATAAGTAAAAAAAGAAATGAAGTTATTAGCTCAGCATAAAAGTACCCTAAAATTCCTTTTTCATATATAGCAACAAATAATATTATCAAAAATGTTTTTAATAAAAAATGTGAAACTGTTAATGTCACAAATGAAATAGCTTTTTCTTTTATTCGGTAAACATTTTGAATAATATTAAAAATAATCTGTTCATTGACAATAATTAATGCTATAAAATAAAAAGGTTCAGCAGGAATTTCAGGATATATTTGTTGGATTGGCTTAAAAAATAAAATAGAGATTCCGGACATTAAAAAAGCTATACCAATTGTAGCAAATGAAATAGTACTTAAAAAAAGTCTTCTTTGAAAATGAGATTTGTAATCCCAATATAATCTCATTAAAGATCTTTCAAGGCTAAATGAGTAAAACACCTTAAATAATATTATCAATGAATAAATGGCAGCTATTATTCCATATTCATTAGGCGGAATGTATCTTGTATATAAAGGAAGTAGAAGAAATCCTAAAAGGGGATTCAATAGCCCTCCAAAAGAATAAATAAATGTATTTTTAACTACCTTATTCAATTAAAATTTAAATATATTTTTTATATACTTTAAAAAAAGAAATATAATTTTTAGAGGAATAATAAGAATATTTAAAATAAATATAACTGGAAATAGAAGAGTACTATTAAAAATTTTTTCTAAACAAAATAATGATTGCGAAAAACTTAGATTTGTTCTAAAAGAATAATACAGTAATGTAATCTTAATTTTAGCTGTATAATTGTAAACCTTATGATTCTTTGCAATCAATATAGATTTATTTTCTTTAATAAATTCTAAAGCTTGATTTAAACGCTCAATCCTCGCAGTAAAATGACTCAGTTTTTGATAAAAAGAATCATCCGAATCATTGTTTCTAACAGTAAATAATTCCTTTATAAAACCAACCTCTTTTGAATGCAACAAGTAAGTACAATGAAAATAATAATCCCAATAATGAAATGGTTTGACTGGAATATTCCATGTTTTAAAAAGTTCTGTCCTAAATACTGCTGAACATTGTGACCAACTATAGATCTTAGATTTAGCAAAGTCATTTAAATGTGACTTTAAATATATTTTAGCATCGTACGACCCAGTATTATCAAAAAGAGGTACATCTTCAGATCCATTAGGCTTAATTTCTAATCCGTGAACCATAGATGCGTTTGGATTTTTTTCTAAAAAACTCACCATTGAGTTTAATGCATCAGGATACAACTTGTCACCAGCTCCACATATATAAAAATAATCAGTATTAACAAGATTTATCCATTTTCTAATTACGTGAGGAACTCCAATATTTGTATCATTTTTTACATAATTAAACCTTGAGTCATTAAAAGACTCAACAATAGATTTTGATTTTTGAATTATCTCAAAATCAGCTGGTGAGTTATCATCAACTACATACACAACAAAATCATTAAATGTTTGGCTTATAAATCCTTCAAGAGTTGGTATAATAAGCTCTGGAAGTTTATAAGTGCCTAATACTAATGTTAATTTTGGTTTATTCATCATACACTTTTCTTGGATTTAATTACATATTTTTTTGGACATATTTAACTTCCATAAAATATAAGCGATTACCATTTTTATCTTCAATAAATGCATTTGGATAAGGATCTGTGAGAGACCTAATAAAATTATAAATTTCCTCTAAAGACTTATCTTTAAAATCATCTAACTCCAATCTACTCTCCTTGGGTGTTCTTCTTTTAAAATAAGTTCCTTTTTTTAAATCCTGTTTAATTGGTTTAATATTAGGATAAATACTAAAAAATTTATTAAAAAGAATTATTGAACTTTTTTCAATCTCATTGAATATGATCTCAATTTTTTCACCGCTAAGATCTAAATCATGCTTAAGCCATATATCTCCACCATCTAATTTTTCACTTATTGTCATTAATGATATTTTGGATTTAACAACTCCATTTATTATTTGGTGCTGAATTGGCGATCCTCCTCTGTAATTTGGTAAATCTGACGGATGTATTCCAACACAAAGATATCTATTTGTTATTTCTTTTGGAATAATCCAACTCCATCCTAAAAAAACTATAAGATCAACATTGATTAATAACTTCTTAAATTTAAAATCATATTCTTCTTTTGATGTTATAACATCATATGAGTTTATTTTTTTATGGTTTTTGATTTCATCAATAATATTTAAAGCCCAACTCCTATAACCACAAAATATAACCCTCATTTAACTTTTTCTTAAAAATCTTACTCTCTCAATAAATAATATTCCATGTTCGTCCTCAATTGCACCGTTTGGATATGGAGATTCTAAACATCTAAAAAAATTATAAAGTTCCTCAGTGTTCATCGCTATGAGATCTTCCTTTTTAATATAACTATCTTTGGGTTCTCTTTTCTTTCTAACAGTTTCTTCAGTTGGCCATTTTTTCCATTCAATATTAGGATAGTCGTCTAGATATCTTCTAAATAAAACTTTACTGGTAGCTGTCATTTGTTCAAGGATATCAACCATATTTCCCGATAAATCTAAATCTACCTCATGAGAAAATAAGCAATCATGTGTATGTGCTCTTGGTGAATCGGAATCGAATGTGAAGCTAAAAATTCTATGTTTAGTTCTAGTAATTCCATCAATGATTTGTAACTGTATAGGAGAACCATAGGAGTATCTATCTAACTCAGCACAATGGACTCCAATTGCTTTTATTTTACTTAGAATTTCTTCCCCAAGTTCTTCACTCCAACCACATGAAATTATTAAATCAAAATCATTTAGATCTAATTTTTCTAGTTCAACCTGAGTTTTACACAGAATACTAAGCTGAACATTTGGGTGTCTTTGTATTGATTCATATACTTTGAGAGACCAATCTCTGTAGGCTAAAAAAATTATTTTCATTTATTATTTATTTAAATTAAACCACCATCCACATGGCAAAGCAACAAAATGATTCATAAAATCATTTACTCCACTCAAATTGGTTTTGTTTCCAAAAATTGAGTAAATATTATTGTTGATGTGAACACCGGTAGCGTAGAACCCTTCCTTTCGATAATTTTTTATGATTTCAATTTTATTTTTTGCTAAAACACCATAAACCCAGCCATTGGGTATTGATTTTCCTAAAGGACGTAATGGTTTGACATCCTTTTCCTTTTGTATTTTTTCAGACCAAATTAGAGCATTAGTTTTTTGAATTTTAATCAATGAATCTAAATTTTCCAACTGCTTTATTCCAATATACGAATTCAACTCTCCCATTAAAGCACCATAACCTTCTAATTTAATATCACATTCAGGATTAATTTCATTCAAATCATCTCTAAAATTTGCTCTTTCAATTCCATAATCACGTATCACTTTAGCTTTCTCAAACATTTCTTGGTTATTAAAAACCAATGCTCCCCCTTCAATTGTATTAGGTAATCGAACCGTTTGAAATGAAAAAACAGTAATATCTGTTCCTAAATTTCCTGTTTTCCTACCATTTAATTCAGAACCAAATGCTTCAATACAATCATCTATTACAGGGATCCCAAATTCTTTACCTAAACTATTCATCGCTTCTATCTCTCCCAAATAACCACAATATTGATTATGAAAAATTGCTTTTGTTCTGGATGTTATTCTTGACCTAACATCATCTACTGATAAAGTTCCCGAAAGCGGATCTATATCTGCCCAAACAACTTTTAAACCTTTTACTACAAAAGGTTGATTGGATGCCAAACAGCTTACTGGAGATGCAATTACCTCATCACCTGGTTTCAAACCAAGGGTTGAAAGAACAATTAATAATGCTTGATTATATGAACTTATTGTTAATACTTTATCATTTCCAATGTAGCTTGATAATTTATCTTCAAATTCTTTTCCTTTCTCTCCAAATGATAATTTACCAGAATAAAGAATATCTTCAATTCCTGAGCTTATGTCATCTGGCATGTATGGTTTAAATATTGGAATCATCCTACCATCCTTTTTTAATTAACTCTACTATTTTAATTTTATCCTCTTGAGCTAACCACCAACCACATCCCCAATGAATAAAGTTTGAATAAAAAGATTCTAATCCATTTAAATGAGAACCATTATCAAAAATAGAATGCCTATCATTTCGTAAGTGTAAAGGAGAACACATTACACCATTAGATTGCATATGTTTGATAAAATCATCTCTTCTATCAATAATAGCTGTATACAACCAATAGGATGGTTTTGTATCGTCATGATATTTAATGATTTCTATACCATCGACATCTTTTAATTCTTTATCAAAAAATAATCCATTTTCAATATATTTATTAACATTTTCTACAAGATAATTTAATTGAATAAGTCCAAAAGTGGCGTTCACATCATTCATGTGATATTTAAAGCCACCTTCTGTTATATCATTCTGTAACCTTGGTCTAGACTTATCTAATCCAAACCATCTCAGTTTTTTTGCACGATCATAATCTGAAGATTTTTTTAGAATTAATAATCCTCCATCAATTGTTGTCAGATGCTTTATAGCTTGGAAAGAATAAATAGCAAAATCAGAATAGTAACCAAGCTTCTTGCCTTTATACTCAGCTCCAAAAGCATGAGCACAATCTTCAATTATTGGAATATTATATTTTTCTCTAATACTATAAAATTCATTCAAATCAGCCACCATGCCTGCATAATGAACAACCATTATAGCTTTGGTTTTATTAGTTATAAGTTTCTCAACTGATTTGGGACATATTAAACCAGTTGAAATCTCAGTATCTGCCCATACAACCTTAGCTCCTGTTTGGGCTATTGCAGTATTTGTTGGTTCTGCTGTTAATGCTGTCGAAATAACTTCATCTCCAGAACCAACATTTGCAAGGATCAAAGACAAATGAAGAGCAGATGTTCCAGAGTTAACAGTTAATACATTATTATTTTCAAAATATTGAGCTAATTTGAACTCAAAATCCTCTACTTTTTGTCCCTGAGCAATATAACCAGAATAGATTGTGTTTTCTAAAGCAGGCATTAAAACATCTTTTGGTGGAATGTATGGTTTTACAATAGGAATCATATTTTATTTATTTTCAAGACCTAGTTCATCTCTAACATAATCTAGCGTTAAAAGCAAATCTTTTAGCTCATCAACATTAAGACGTTTTGTATTATCAGAGTTATATTCTTGATCTTGTAATCTTGGGCCATCCTCTTGTAAGTATTTCGTGTAATTTAAATCTCTTAAATCTGCAGGTACTCTAAAAAATTTATCTAAATCCTCAGCTTTGGACATTTCTTCTTTACCACACAAAGATTCGTACATTTTCTCTCCATGTCTGGCACCAATAATCTGTATTTCATTAGTAGCATTAAATAATTCCTTCAATGCGATTGCTAATGTTTCAATTGTAGCTGCTGGTGATTTTTGAACAAAAATATCACCAGGATTTGCATTCTTAAAAGCGAATAAAACTAATTGCACAGAATCTTCTAGTGACATCATAAATCTTGTCATATTAGAATTTGTTATTGTAAGGGGTTTGCCTGCTTTAATTTGATCAATAAATAATGGAATTATGGATCCTCTCGAACACATAACATTTCCATAACGAGTAGCGCAAATGACTCCACCATTTGCTTGAACCCTTGGATCTCTGGATTTCGAGACAGCAAGTTTTTCCATCATTGCTTTTGACATACCCATTGTATTAATAGGGTAAACAGCCTTATCAGTACTCAAGACAATAACTTTTTTTACATTATTTCTTGCAGCTGCCTCCAGGACGTTTTCAGCTCCTAAAATATTAGTCTTAACAGCTTGCATTGGGAAAAATTCACAAGATGGAACTTGTTTAAGAGCAGCAGCATGAAAAACATAATCAACACCACTCATTGCGCTATTGATACTTTCAAAATCTCTAATATCACCAATAAAAAAATTTATTTTTTTATTCTTAAATACAATTCTCATGTCTTCTTGTTTCTTTTCATCTCTACTAAATATCCTTATCTCTTTTAGATCTGAATTAATAAAATGGTTCAAAACAGCGTTTCCAAAAGACCCTGTCCCTCCTGTTATAAGTAATGTTTTATTTTTATACATAAAATTTTTTTTGTTGTTCAAGGTTTGATATATGATCTTGTACTGTTAATAATTTATCTGGTGAATTTAAAAATAAATCTAACTGATGGTTAAAGCCAGGTTTAAAATCTAATTCTGATTTTTTAATAGTTTCAATTGATCCATCAACTTTTCTACATTTCAATATTTCCATTGGATTTAAGATGTAACTTCTATTGTCTGTTTTTATTTCTATGCTCCAAGACCCAGGACTTACCCAGTTACTATTAAATGTAAAATAAACCTTATTCTTTGAAATTCCATGACCTATAAAGATATCGTTTGAGCTCCATTCTATTTTATTTTTTACCTTACAAATATTTAATTGATCCGGCTGTCCTATTAAATAAAAAACAGTATCTATAACATGTATTGAATTAGCAAAAACCCAATTTGATAAAATTTTTTTAGTCCAAAAATTACTATCTATTTGCATTCCTCTTTCATTGAATTCAAAATGTGCAGAGATTGCAGTTTCTTTATTTAATATTTTTTTTAATTTAATTACTGAATCAAAAAACCTTCTGTTACATGCTATAAATATATTATCAATCTTGCTGTAAAACTCTTTTTCTTTTAAAGCAGAATTAATAGAATCAAAACCAGGTTTTTCAACTAATATTCTATTAGGCTTAGATTTCAATATGCACTTTGTCACTTCGTCTAATTTATCAACCCCTACACAATTGATGAAGTAAGCGTCTTTCTTAAGGCTAAGTAAATGCTTTTCAACTCCACCTGCTAAAGCCTTGATACCAGTATTTGTTTCAAATCTATCTACAGAATTTATAGAGTTGCCAATAACTTTAAATTCTTTTTTTTTGTGTTTTAATAATTTAACGTAATCAATAGCGATTCTACCTGTGCCTATTATATAAATCATGTGATGGGAATATTTTGTGGGTTCTGATTTGAAATATTTTTAAATATTTCAAAAACAATACTATGGTAATTTATTGTTTCTTTCAAAGTTGGCAATATTGATTTTGAATTAAAAATATCATTTACGAGAATTGAAGTTAATTCACTTGTATATTGTCTAAAACTATTAGTAATTAATTTTTCATCGTAATAAACTCCTGAATTGTTAATAATAATTAATTTTTGAGTACTACAAACTATTTTAATTTCAAAATCTTCATTTATTTTATCTAAAAGATATAGGTTAATATTTTGAGAATTACAGAGAGACAAACTCCCTGATAACTCTTTAAAACCTCCTAACCTTTTAGAATCAATTATTGTTGCATTATGTATTTCACTTATTGTAAAATCTAATTTTATAGTAAATAAATAATTGAAGTAATCTAGATAATGAATTAAATTACATAAAACGCCCCATTGATAGCCTTTTACATATATAGATTCTATAGTAATATTATTTATATTAATTATATTTTTTAGTGTCTGAGTAGAATTATAATATCTCATTGGTAGATGTACAAATGAAGAAATTTTATTTTCTATTTCTATCTTATCAAATTCATTAAAACTTGATATATTTTGAAAAACAATTTTTTCAATTAAATAATAGTCACAATCTATTCTGTCTTTTATCTCTTTCAGAGATGCCAATCTAATATTTGCACTGGTTGCATGTATAATTAAATCAACTTTTTTTTTATTAAAACTATCTAAACTACTGAAATGTTGAACATTATGGTTAGGATTTAATCCTATAGATTCTGAATTAAATTTAAAATTATCTGAATTGGGTTCTATTATTGAAATATTAAAGTCAGCATTATTTAATAACGACTCACAATGTCTTGAACCTATTCCACCAAAACCAATTATAAGGATCTCTTTCATTCTATTATATCGTTAAATTTTTTCTGTATTGGTACATGGTCAAAAAATCTATTTTTTAAAAGGTTTCCAAATAAATAAGCACTGTTACCAATACCATAATGACTTGATACTTTATATTTTTTTAAAGTATTAAACTCATTTATCCAATTAGATATTAAAGTTTTATTGAAATCTATATTAGTTAGATTTTCATTAATAAAACGTCCACTTTGCCTAGTACCTATATTTAAAACAGGGAGGCCAATAGCCGGAGCTTCATGCATTCCTGCGCTAGAATTCCCTATTAAACCTTTCGAGTTATTTAAAATTGAAAGAAAGTATTCAAATTTAAAAGATTTACTTATATAAATGTTTTTTAACTTTAGACTACTTAATTTATTTATTTCATCAACTATAAACTCCGAACCTAAATCATTATTTGGATAAATAATAATGAAATTTTTATCTTCATGATCTTGAAGTGTATCAAATAAGATTTTAACTTTTTGTTTAAAAGAACTAAATTCAGTTGTTACTGGATGAAAAGCTACAATATAATATGAGTTAGCATCAAATTTAATATTATAATAATCCGTTACCTTTTCCCATGTAGGCAATCGATCAGAAAGCAAAATATCTAAATCTGGAGATCCAATTACCTCAATTGATTTTTCATTTTCTCCTAACTGGATTAATCTTTTCTTTGCTGAGACACTATTACATAAGTGTATATGAGATAGCTTAGTAATTGCATGCCTAATTGAGTCATCTATTGTCCCACTTAATTCGCCTCCTTCGACATGAATGACTTTAATGTTATTTAAAGCACCTACCATAGCTCCTGCGAGAGCCTCTGGTCTATCTCCATGAACAACAATCCCTTCAATCTCTCTCTCTAAAACTGTATACGTTAACGATTGTATTAATGTTGCAATACTTTCAGTTACATTAGAACTATTATGACCGGTAGTACAGGTTATTATTTCACATAAATTATCTTTCACTAATTCTAAATAAGTATAACCATAACTCCTATGCATATGCATTCCAGTAGCTAATAACAAAACTTCGTAGTCATTTTGTTTTAAAGTTTGGATAATTAAAGGCTTAAGCTTCCCGTAATCAGCTCGAGTTCCTGAAATATATAATAACTTCATTCAATATCATTTTTTTGAATTTGAGAATCTTTTTTAATGTCATTAGAAGCTTTTTTACCCAATAAATTTTCAAAATCTTTTGCTAAAAAATCTCCAGTTCCAGGTCTTTTTACCCAAATATTAGATTCAGTTAAAGTATCACCTTTTTTAATTGACTGAGTGGAAACAACACTTGCAAACGCAAAATCAATTGTTACTTTTTCTTCTTTTGATGGTTCTTTAGAACCTCCACGCATTTGCCAAATTATATTACACCCATCTATCAATTCTTTGCTTTCTTTTTCGTCCATAGAACAAACAATGTCAGGTCCAGTTCTTTCTTTATGATCAGTAAAATGTCGCTCTAATATTGAAGCACCTAATGCCACAGCACCAAAACATGCATGATTTGTAATGGTGTGATCTGATAACCCAAAAGGGTTATTTAAGAAAGAACTAGATAACTCTTTCAATCCTCCATAGCGAACCAAATGAAATGGTGTAGGATATAAATTCGTGGTATGCAAAAGAGCTAATGGTACATTTGCATTTGAAAAAACATCAACAGCCTTACGGATACTTTCAATAGTGTTCATCCCTGTACTTAAAATAACAGGTTTTCCAAAAGAAGAAATATGCTTTAAGAGCGGGTAATTATTACATTCTCCAGACCCAATTTTATAGGCGACAACCCCCATTCTTTCTAATCTTTCTGCAGCAGATCTCGAAAAGGGTGTGGAAATAAAAATCATTCCTTTACTTTCTACATATTCTTTTAATGCAATTTCATCAGCTTCATTTAATGCACAACGTTTCATAATATCATAAATAGAAACATCTGCATTTCCAGGAATAATTTTTTTAGCTTCATTGCTCATTTCATCCTCAATAACGTGGGTTTGATGTTTTACGCATTCTATTCCTGATCTGTGGGCTGCATCAACCATTTCTTTGGCAACTCTCAAAGAACCCTCGTGATTTATTCCAATTTCTGCTATAACTAAAGGAGGGTAATCAATACCTACTTTTCTATTGCCTATTATTATAAAAGGATTTTTTTTCATGTTACTTGTTTTAATTTTAATAATGATTCAGCAAAAATAAAATCTTCCATGTAATCAATATCAACTGTAGCCTCTAAACTATCAGATATATATGGGAACACATCTTCTGTTATAATTTCACCTAACTTAATACTTTCAGATTTTGTTATGTATAATTGGCCATTTTCAAAATAATCATTTTCTAGATCCTGAGATCTTTGACCTGGGTAATAATTTGTAGGCTCAAATAAATTATTTTTAATTTTTCCTATTTTCTTCTCTAATCTTGAAAAAGTAGCTAAGCTAGCTCTATTATTGTCTTCAAATTTAGTTATTGCTGATTTTAGTAGTTCATGATTCCTAAAAGGGTTTGTTGGTTGTAATAAAATAATTGCATCACATTTAATATTCATCTTCTCAAAAAAATCTAATTGAAATTTCAAAACATCAACAGTAGATGTGAAATCATTAGCCAAATTATTCGGTCTTAATATTGTTTGAACTCCAGTTTTTTTTGCAAAATCTAGTATTCCTTTATCGTCAGAGTTAACCCAAATGTGATCTAGAGGGAATTGATTGAGTGCATAATCAATTGAATATTGTATCAGAGGTTTACCTGCAAGTAGTTTCATGTTTTTACCTGGTAGTCTTTTAGAGTTAGCTCTTGCAGGAATAACTATTTTGTAATCCATTATCACTTCTTTTAATATGATTTATTCAAAATTTTCACTAAATGAATATTCCCTATCTTTCAAATATTGCTGTTTTTGTATCGGTTTAACATCTGATTGAATCATAAATAATGTCTTTCTTAGCTTTCTTAGGTTATCCAATCAATAAATCTATTATGAGTTAAAGAATAGCATAAATTTACTTTTTCTGGTATTTAGCCTCTCTTTTGGTTGATGAAATTGATATTTATTGTAATACATCAAATAAATAATTAATTTCTTTCTCAATAAGTATCTGTTGATTCCCAACAAAAAATCCATTTTCATGTAAATATTTTGCGTTCGTCAATTCTTCATGAATTTCATAATCAAAATATTTCATAACTTCATTTTGAGTAAAATCACCTGTAACAATTGGCCTACATTCAATATTTGCAGCCATAAGTTTATTTACCACATCTTTTCTTTTGAGATTAGATGATCGTTTAATTATCAAAGAGAAACCAAACCAAGAACTTTTACTAATTTCCTTTTGAATCATAAAATCTGGATGATTATTAAATAAATCTGCAAAAAGCTTCGCATTCTTTCTTCTGTTTTCTATAAAATTTGGGAGTTTTTTTAACTGTTCTATTCCAATAGCACCACTCATTTCTAATGGTCTCACATTATAACCTGGCAAAACAAAACGAAATGATTCTGTAAACCAGTCATCACTTTTATTTGAAACTTTATTTTCTTTAGGGAGATTTCTTGTCCATCCGTGAGCTCTAATTGACAACAGAATATGGTATAGCTCTTCATCATCGGTAATTATAAAACCTCCTTCCATTGTTGCCATATGATGAGAAAAAAAAGTTGAAAAAGTTCCCATTATGCCAAAAGTTCCTGCTTGTTTGTTTTTGAAGGTAGCCCCCATAGATTCGCAGTTATCTTCAATTAAAAGAATATCTTTTCCTTCAATTATTCTGTTAATTTTGTCGAAATCATTCGGGTTCCCTAATAAATTCACTACCATTATCATTTTTGTGGAATTAGAAACAGCTCGTTCCAAAGCCTCTAAATCATAATTTAATGTCTCTAAATCTATGTCCACAAACTTCAGCTTCAATCCGTACTGATAGAGGGGAAAATATGTAGTAGACCATGATACTGCCGGCACTATTACCTCATCTCCTCTTTTTAATTTTGGTTTCTTAGTAAAAAAAAGGGCTGCAGTTGCGAGTAGGTTTGCAGTAGAACCTGAACTTACCATTACTGAATATTTTGTATTCACAAAATTTGAAAAATTATTTTCAAACTCTCGCACACTATCTCCCATAGTGTACATATCTTTATCGATAACTGACTGTATGGCTTCTAATTCTTTTTTATCCCAAGTTGAAGACGCTAACTTATATTCATTCATGTCTTTATATTAGATAGATAATAATCAATTGTTTTTCTTAGTCCTTCTTTTAAAGTTGTCTTGCTCTTCCAACCAAACTTTTTGAGTTTGGTGTTATCTATTAACTTTTGTTTCATACCTGTAGGTTTTGTTAAGTCATGGGAGAATTTACCTTTATAACCTAATACCTTTGCAATTTCTGAGTAATAATCATTGATTGAATAATCATGTCCTAAACCAACATTAATATTTTGTGGCATCATATCGAAATTAATTATTGCATAAAAAATAAAGTCGGCTAAATCTCCTGTGTACATAAACTCTCTTCTAGATTTGCCATCTCCCCATATACTAATTTTTCTGGAATCAGAATATTTAGCTTGGTATATTTTACTAATTACTGCTGGTATCATATGAGAATTTTGAGGATCAAATTTATCATATTTCCCATATAAATTACATGGTATTACAGTTTTATAATTCATAGAATCATCCTCTTTAACAATGTATTCACAAAGCCTAGTAGACATTATTTTCGCAATTGCATAGCCCTCATTTGTAGGTTCTAATTCACCTTTTAAAATTAAGTTTTCAGATAATGGATTAATAGCATCTCTAGGGTACATACATGAACTTGATAAATTCAAGAGGTTTTTTATGTTATTATTTTTAGCAGCCATAATAATATTTCTTCCCATATCTATATTATCAATAAGGAAGCTAACAGGTTCTTTTATATTCGCTTGAATTCCTCCTACTTTTCCAGCGGCATGGATTACAAAGTCTGGTTGATGAATGGAAATATATTTTTTTACATCTTGATAGTTCAAAAGGTCTAAATCTTTACTACTTGGTGTTAAGAAATTATAGTTAATGGCAGAGTTATGAGCTAAAATATTCTTCCCTACCATACCACTTGAACCAGTTAAAAGTATTTTCATCATTCAAAATAGTTTAGGGTTTCATAGCCACCATCTCTTAAATATTGATCTTTTGTCATTAACTTCATATCACTCTGCATCATGTCTTTAACTAAGGCACGCAAGTCATATTCTAATTCCCAGCCTAATTTTGTTTTCGCTTTAGTTGGATCACCAACTAACAAGTCTACTTCAGTAGGTCTAAAATACTTAGGATCTATACTTAATATTTCTTTCCCAATCTCTAATTGATAACTTGGATTATTACATTTGAAAATGGTTGCCTTTTCATTAATACCTTTGCCAGTAAATTCCAATTCAACACCGATATAAGAAAATGCCATTTTAACAAAATCACGAACAGTTGTTGTAGTTCCTGTGGCAATTACCCAATCTTCCGCTTTTTCTGCTTGAAGAATCATCCACATCATACGAACGTAATCTTTTGCATGACCCCAATCCCTTTTTGCATCTAAATTACCTAAATAAAATTTGTCTTGGAGTCCAAGGGCAATTCGTGAA
>MDTG01317282.1_pt1 | contig 20659 bp, 17 predicted proteins | sample 811421 | NCBI WGS metagenome assembly MDTG01 (sample SAMN05326645, study PRJNA326480) | marine metagenome | isolation source: seawater | place: Pacific Ocean: South East | collected 2011
CTCTTTGATTTATCAACTGAAAGAATATGAGGTATCACATCTCCAGCTCGCTCAATGGTTGCCAAATCTCCAATTCTTATATCTTTTCTCTCAATTTCATCTTCATTATGTAAAGTTGCGTTCGAGACTACTACACCTCCTACTGTTACAGGTTCTACTTTTGCTACTGGAGTAATCGCACCAGTCCTTCCCACTTGAATTACTATTTCATTAATTTTAGTAATAGCTTTTTCAGCAGAAAACTTATACGCAACAGCCCATCGAGGTGAATTAGATGTATTGCCAAGTCTCTTTTGTAAATCAATATCATTTACTTTATAAACCAGTCCATCAATATCATATTCAAGAGATGATCTTAAAAGGTCAATTTTTTTATGTTGTTTTTCAATTTCTACGGTGCCTTTCACAATTTTAGATAAATCATTAGTTTCAAAATTCCATTCTTTAATTACTTCTAAAAATTCAGATTGTTTTTTAAACATCATTGGCATTACTTGACCAAAACCGTAAGCAAAATATTTAAGTGGTATTTTTGATGTCTCATTAGGATTTTTTTGTCTTAAAGAACCTCCTGCTGCATTTCTAGGGTTAGCAAAATTATCTTTAATCTTAGTAAAATCTTTTTTACTTATAAAAATCTCACAACGTACCTCTAACAATTCTGGAATTTCTTTTGAATTTATTTCTTTTGGTATATTTTTAATTGTTTTAAGATTTTCTAAAATGTCTTCTCCAACAAGACCATCGCCTCTTGAAAGACCTCTGGTAAGAATTCCTTTCTCATAAATAAGCGTTGCCGATATTCCATCTATTTTTGGCTCTGCAAATAATTCTATTTCCTTATTATCAAATTTTAAAAAATTATTTATTTTTTTTAAAAAATCACTCATGTCCTTTAATTGAAAAGCATTAGATAAAGACAACATTGGTGACAAATGTTTAATTTTTTTAAAATTGTTTGAAGGTGGGGCACCAACTAAATTAGTTTCCGCAATTAATTCTTGTAAATAATTGAATTTTTTTCCTAAATCTAAAATCTCATTTTTAAGTTTGTCATAATCAGAGTCAGAAATTTCTGGATTATCTTCTGAAAAGTAAAGCTTGCTATGCTTTTTTAAAATATTTAGTTTCTTATTAAATTTTTCTATAATAGCTTTTTTATTTTGCATTTTTACTCAATAATTTTTAAAATTCTTCTGAATATATTCTCCTTTTTTTCTTTTTTTATCTCTTTTTTTAATTCTTTGTAATTTTTATTAAATACTTTGTAAGATTTTTTAAACCATTCGCTTGAATTGTAATTATAACCTAAAATAGCGGCATAACTTTTTGCTTCACTTTCTAAACCCAAATGATAATAAATTTCAACTAATCTATGTAGTGCTTCCTCCACAAAAATAGTCGTATTGTATTTTTCGGTGATAATTTTTAATCTATTAATAGCAGGTATCCATTTTTTAACTGAGATATAATACCTTGCAACAAATAATTCTTTTGCAGCCAACTGATTTTGTACTAAACTTCTTTTAAATCTAAGATCTATTGAATAATCAGAATTGGGGTACTCTTTTAAAAAAAAATCTATTGAGTCTTTTGCTTTTAATAATGGCTCTAGATCTTTTTTTTCATCACTAATTTGTTCGTAATATATTATTGCTAATAAATAATTAGCATAAATATTATATTTATCAGCTGGATATATTTTTAAATACCTTTTTAGATTTTCCTCTGCCTCAGTATAAAAATTAATTCCATATAAAGAGTAGCTAGCCATGATAGCAGACTTTGCAGCAAGTTCTGGTTTGTCAAAATTAAGTTCTGCTTCAGAAAACTTTTTGTTTGCGAAAAAAAAATTATTTTTTTTAAAAGCTTCTAAACCATCATTGTAAAGTTCGTAGGGATTTGTTAACTCTGTAGCTACATAATTTTCTTTTTTATTTTTTGAGCAAGAGCTGAAGAGAGCAAATATTGCTAAGATTATGATGAATCTAATAAACATTATTATTTAATATCAGATTCTAAAATAATTAGAATATCAAATTAAATGTTTAATTTAAGCGTTTACAACTAATTTTAAATGATGTCTTGAACCTTTATTTTCTTTAACTACTTTTTTATCTAACTGTAGAATTTCATATTTATTTTCTGCTTTAAACAATTTGTGCAAAAATAAATTTGAGAGCTGGTGGCCGCCTTGATAACAGTATACTGAACCTAAAATTTTATACCCAGATAATAAAAAATCTCCTGCTAAATCTAATATCTTATGATTTACAAACTCTTTTTGATTTCTTAATCCACCTTCATTTATAACTTTGTTCTCATCTACTACAATCGCATTTTCTAATTTACCACCCTTAGCTAAACCCATTTTTTTAATTTTTTGAATATCTTCGTATAAACAAAATGTTCTTGACTCTTCCACTTCTTTTAAATCTTGAGATCCAAACTTAATTAAGTTTCTTTGATTTCCAATTATCTTATTTTCATATTTTAATTCAAAATCAACTTCGAAATCCTCTTTTGGAACAATTTGGATTTTTCTATTACCATCTTCCAACTCAATTTTATCTAAAACTTTAAGATATTTAATTTTTTTATTTAGTTGAGTAATATTTATTTTTCTTAATTTATCTAAAAAATCTTTCGCTGAACCATCCATAATTGGAATCTCTTCGTTATCAACCTCTATAATTGCACTATCAATACCAACAATGTATAAAGATGCTAATAAGTGCTCTACCGTAGAAACCTTTACACCGTACTTGTTTTGTAATGTTGTAGATAAAGTTGTTGAAGATACATTTTTGTAATTTGCGGGTATTATATTGTTGTGAGTTAAATCAACTCTTTTAAAAATTATTCCAGTTTCTTCTGTTCCTGGAAGTATATTAACCTTTGATTTTTTCCCTGAGTGCAAGCCAATACCTTTAAAGGATACAGATTTGCTTATAGTTTTTTGATAAATATTTTTCACAAAATTTTTATACTAAAACTAGCTTATAATCTTAAAACAACTAATGTTTCTAAAAATAACAGGTTTATTCAAATATAGCTTCAAAAAGTCTTTTAATTAACGTTTTTTTGCTTTGAGCAATAGGTATTGCCTCTCTTTTCCAACCATAATGAACAATCTCATTAGCGGTTCTAAGCAGACTCTCGCTAGATAAATTTTGTAAAAACTGCAATTCCTGATCTCGATTTTCGGAAAAAACCTCTTTAAAAACTTTCCCTAGACTTTTAACCCGTAATTGATCTTTAAATTCCAGAAAAATAATTTTATTTGAAGTATTATAATATTTAAAATTGATGTTTTTTAATAATAAAATTTCTGCAATTTCCATGATTCTTGCTTTAACAATTTCATAAACTAATTTCTTTTTAATCTTTATATATCGCTCTTCCTCAAAAAGTTCTTTTTCTATCAGATCATCTTCTTTGATATTTTCACTTAATTCATTTTCCATTAAAATTTTTTTTACAATTTTTTCACTTATTGTAGTTATTTTGCATATATCTTTTATTATAATATTAATTCCAAATTCAAATCTTTGTTCAAACTTAAGACAGTTATTTTCAAAATAAAAAATTCTTGAATTATTTTCGTTTAACTTGATTTTAAAAAATGTTTCTAAGTTATCACTATTATTACTTATATTGGATCCCAATATAAAACTTTTAAGCAAAATTTTTTTTATCTTTAAATTACATTTTTCTAAAATATTTTGAATATTTTTAAAATCATTATTACCTATTAATGAAAAAGATAATTCATGAGAATAAGCATTTCCAAATAATCCAATAGGAAGATTTTGAATTTTTTTGTTGTCTAAAAAAAAATTAGAATTAAAAATATGTAAAATTTTCTTTTCTTGCTCAGTCTCATCTACATAAGATTTAAGTTTATTTAAAATATAAGTCACGTTTTCTTTTAGAATCTGAGTCCCATTTAATTTTTTGAAACCTGTTAAATTAATAAAAGTTGGATTAAAATTTTCTAGAATGATAACGATTTCTTTAAAGATATTATTAAATTTTTGTTCGATAAGATAAATATTTTTTTTTATAATATTTTGTACCTTTTCAGTATCCGTAACTCTGTTATCTTTAATTCCTTCAAGCGGAACAATTGTTTTATACGAAAGTTTAAAAAAATTTTGATCATTTTTTTCACCAACGAAAAAAATAAAATTTAAATCATTTATTTCAAGGTAAAGTGTAAAGTCTGTTTTATCCATAATTTATTTTAAAATTAATTGATTTTTTATTCTATAATCAAATACCGTATATTTTTTGAAATTATTCTTATCTCTTAAATTTAAATAATTTTCTAAACTATCAATATAATTTAATTTAGGAAGCTTGATAATTTTTTTATCAATTGTTTCTAAATCCCACCTATTCAATTCATACAAAGTATATTTTTTGATAATTTCTATTGGGAAATCTATTTTTTTTAAGTTTATATAAAATTCTTTAAATTTTTCTTTATTACCATAGACATAGGGTAAATTATTGTAATTCTGAAATTTTTTAAATTCAATTAAATTAAATTTTTCACTTAAATAAAATTTACTCTTTTTATTAATTAAAATTACTAAAGGTTTTTTTTCAAATATTTTTATTTTAAGCGTATTAGGATAACTTTTTTTAATATTAAAACTTTCAATGTATGAATTATCTATCAATACATTTTTTATTTGAGAAACATCTAAAAAAATTAAATTTTTTCCATATATTGATGCTAGTGATTTTTTGATATCTTCTTTTTCTAATAAAAAATTATTTTCTATTACAATTTTGTTTAGGTTAAATTTTGAAATGCTTAAATTTAGTTGTGTCGTAATTGTTGTTAATAATACAAATAATATTAAGGCGATTATTGTACGTTTTTTCATCTATTGATGCTTGCGTCTAAAAGTATTTTTTCAACTAAATTTTCAAATGTTAATCCTTTGTATTGTGCAATTTCAGGGACTAAAGACAAATTAGTCATTCCTGGTTGTGTGTTTAATTCTAATAAGTAAAATTTATTTTTAAAAAACTTAAAATCACTTCTTGTGACTCCTCTACATTTCAAAACTTTATGGGTTGTTTCTGCTATTTTAAGAACTTTCCTATAATATTTACTTGATATTTTTGCAGGCATTATATGTTTAGTTTTTGCTTTTTTAGTATATTTCGCTTTGTAATCATAAAATAATCTTTTTGGGACGAGTTCTATCGCTCCAATTGATCTTCCGTTAATAACTGCAACCTGAATTTCTTGTCCCCCAATATATTCTTCTAGAATTAAATTGTCATAATTTTTAAATAATTTTGATGTTGATTTAAATAATTTTTTACTATTTTTGCAAATTTCTACTCCTATACTTGAGCCTTCATTTATTGGTTTAATAACAACAGGAAAACTTATTTTTTTTCTTTTAATAATTTTATTTAGCAAATTTTTTTTGAAAAAATTTTTTTTCAGTGAAATAAATTTAGGAGTCTTAATTTTATTTTTTATGAATATATCTTTTGATATAATTTTGTTCATAGCTCTATAGGAACTAATTACACCAGAATGTGTATAAGGAATTTTTAGATATTCAAAATAGCTCTGAGCTATCCCATCTTCCCCATCTTTTCCATGTAATGCATTAAAAATTACATCTACTTTATTTTTATTTATTAAATTAAAATTTTTTAATTTTGGGTCAAATGTAAAAACTCTATATCCTTTACTCTTCAAAGCTTTTGCACAAGCTTTACCACTTTCTAAACTGACTTCTCTTTCGCCAGAATTTCCACCTAATACAACTAAAACCTTTTTAAATTTTTTTTTAATCACCAATAATTTTGATCTCTAATTCTAGATTTACCCCAGTTTTTTCATAAACTTTTTTTTTTACTTTTTGTATTAAATTTTCAATATCGGAAGATTTTGCACTACCATTATTTACAAAAAAATTACAATGTTTTTGAGAGATTGTTGCATCGCCCTCTTGATAGTTTGCGCAACCTGCTTCTTTAATTAACATCCAGGCTTTTTTTTCTTTACTTATGTTTTTAAATGTACTCCCACAAGTTTTTATTTGATTGGGTTGAGACAATTTTTTTTTTTCAATCAAGTCATGTTGTTTTTTTTCTATCTTTTCTTTTAACCCAATAGAACCTTTTAATTTTGCAGAGGTAATTATTAAATCTTTGGGTAAATTAGTGCCTCTATATAAAAACTTTATGTCTTCTTTTTTTATTTCAATCTCTAGAAATCTATTTTTATCTATAGCTTTAAGGGATAAAAGTACTTTGGAAATATCGTTCTCATAACAGCCACTATTCATTACGATAGCGCCTCCGAGTGAACCGGGTATACAAGATAAGAACTCTAAATTTCCTATTCTATTTTCTTTTGCAAAATTAGCAATGTTGCGGTCCAATGTTGCTGCACCTATTTCTAAAGTATCCTTGTTTAATTTTTTTATAAAAGAAAATTCCTTGCCTAACTTTATAACTGCACCTTTAACTCCATTATCTCTAAATAAAATGTTTGAGCCTGCTCCTACAATTATTGTTTTTAGTTTTTTTTCTTTTGTAACTTTCAAAAATTCAATTAGTTGACTGATATTTTTAGCTTTATAAAAATACTCAGCGTTACCACCAAGATTAAACCAGCTGTAATCAGCAAGTTGCACATTTAACCTCAAATTATCACCAAATTTTTTCTTAAAATTATTATCTAAATTCATAATGATGTTTTTAAATCTTTAATCCATTTGGATATTATTCCTGCTCCCATGCCAATAATAATTTCATTTCTAATTAAATTTTTGTTAAAAAATTTTCTTAATTCATTTTGATTTTTAACTATTACTACCTGAGTATTAGATTTTTTTGCAATTAAGTTAGCGAATTTAATAAAATTAAATTTTAAGTTTTTCTTCTCTCCTGCTGCATAAAGAGGGCACATAACAACTAAACTAGACTTAGAAAAACATCTCGAGAATTCATTTTTGAGAGATATTACTCGTGAATACCTATGAGGTTCGAAGACGCTAATAATCTTTCTTTTTGGATATACATTGCTTACACCCTCGAGAATAGAGCTGATCTCGGTTGGATGATGGGCGTAATCATCATAAAAATCATTTTTATTCTTTGAAAAAACTTTAGTCATTCTTCTCTGAACACCAGAAAAATTTTTAAGCGATTTCATAGCGATATTCAAATTTGCTCCAAGGTTTAGACAAACTGTTAAAGCTGCTGTAGCGTTTAGAACATTATGTTTTCCCAATAATTTAACATTAATGTTTTTAATATATTTAATCTTTTTATTTTTATCTTTAAAACTCAGATCAAAAATTGTGTGATCAAAATTATACTTTATTTTTTTTATTTGATAATGCGCTTTCTTATCTTGACCATAAGTTAATATATTTTTATTTTTGATCCTTTTTAAAATCTTTTTTAAATTATAATTATCTAAACAAAGTATAGATTTTCCTGTTGGAGGAGTTTTATTAATAAATTCAATAAAAGATTTTTCAAGATTTTTATAATTTTTATAATAGTCTAAGTGTTCATGATCTATATTGGTAACAATTGAATAATTTATGGGTAATTTGAGAAAGCTTCCATCTGACTCGTCAGCTTCTAATATGGCCCAATCACCACTTCCAAGTTTTGCATTACTTTTTAGAGAATTTATGACTCCACCGTTAATTATAGTTGGATCGAGTTTTTGATCTGAAAGAATTTTTGCAACTAGAGAAGTTGTTGTAGTTTTCCCATGTGAACCCGTTATAATTATATTCTTTTTCAGAGAAACAACATCTGCTAAAACTTCTGCTCTAGAATAAATTGGAATTTTATGCTTTTTTGCATACTTTAATTCAACATTATTATTTTTAATGGCAGTTGATTTAATCAAAATAGTTGCCTTTTGAACATTAGATGTGGAATGACCAATAAATATTTTAATCCCAATTTTTGAACAACTAATTGTATTCTTATTTTTATTTTGGTCACTACCTTGAATTCTGAATCCCATATTGTGCATTATTTGAGCAAGACCACTCATGCCTATGCCACCTATTCCAACAAAATGGATTAATTCTTTTTGCCCTAAGTTAATTTTTTTCATTTAAAATTTTCTTTAAATAATCACTTAAATTTTTAAATATATCTTTGTCTGAATATTGTCTTTGATTTGATAAAATTTTAGTTAATAACGATTTATCATTAAAAAACGTATTAATTAGATTATACAGTTTATTTTTAATATCCCTTTCTTCTAATAAATATCCATAACCTTTTTTTTCGTAAAACTCAGCATTTTTATATTGATGATTATCAGCTGATGTTGGTAAAGGTATTGCAACGAAAGGTGTTTTTACATTTATTAATTCTCCTAAAACTGATGCTCCAGCTCGAGTAATTACTAGATTTGATTTTAAATAATAATTGACAATTTTATTTGCAAAATTAAATATCTCATAGTCAATTCCATTTTTTTTGTAAAACTGAGATAGCTGTTCATTTTGTTGACTTTGACACTGTTGGAAAATTTTTATTGGTATTTTATTTTTTTTAAGTTTTTCAAATACTTTTGGTAGCTCATCTGCAAAAACTTTAGCGGCTTGGCTACCTCCTAGAATTAAAATATTTATGCTGTCGTAACTTTCTATACTTTTTAGAGATCTAGTATTTATTATTTCTTCTCGAATTAAATTTCCAATTTCAATAATTTTGTATTTATATCTTTGCGGTATGCCCTCGAGTTCTTTATATGAAACAAATATTTTTTCCGTGAATGGTAACAAATATCTATTAGCTTTTCCTGCAATTAAATTATTTTCATAAATGACAAATTTAATTCTTAAAACTGATGCGGCAACACAAATTGGGAACGATGAATATCCTCCCATTCCAAAAACGAGAGAAGGTCTATTGAAAAATAAAAATAATAAAGATTTTATAATTGAATAGAAAATAATAATTGCAGAGAGTAAAAGTTTAATAATATTATCTTTTTTAAGAGGAGATGAAGGAAGTTCTATCAAGTTAAGACTTTTATAATTTTTCAAATATTTTGCGCCTCTTTTATCCGTAGTCATCTGCACATCAAAATTATTTTTTATTAAATAATTTGCTAAACTATATGCAGGAAAAATATGGCCGCCCGTTCCGCCTGTAGCAATAAGTATTTTTTTTTTAATCATATAAATAAACTTTATTCTTGGTGTAGCTCAAAACTAATCCTGCTAAAATCGCGCTACCAATTAATGAAGATCCGCCGTAACTTAAAAAAGGTAAAGTCATACCAGTAGTTGGTAATAAATTAGTATTTACTCCTGCGTGAATAAATGTTTGAAAAATTAATAGGGTTGCTAATCCACTAAGAGAAATTTTTAAAAATTTATTATCTTGATTAAAACAATTCTTAATTATTCTAAAAGAAATATATAAAAAAATTGTTAATATCATTATGGAAACAATAGAACCATACTCTTCAGAAATTACAGCTATAACATAATCGGTATGTGCTTCAGGAACACTTTCTTTCAAAATTCCTTCTCCCATACCTTGGCCAGTAAGTCCTCCCAATTTTATAGCATCGAGGGCTGAAGAAGACTGAAACCTGTCTCCCTGGTTTGGGTCGAAAAAAGTAACTAGACGATTAGTTATATATCCAAATTTTTCAGGGAAAACAAACAACAATGAGCTTATAGCTATTAAAAAAATAGAGAAAAAAATAATTATATAAATTAAACTTACACCAGAAATAAAAACAGTCGCAACCCAACTTATAATTAATAATATTGATTGTCCTAAATCTGGTTGGTCAATTAACAAAATAATCACTGAAGATAAAAGAATAAAACTTAGTATGTATTTTATTTGAGAATTTTCAAATTTTTTAAGCGTCAATATCTTAACAGTCATTAATATAAAAAAAGGTTTTAATATTTCAATTGGTTGTAATCTAAAAAAATATAAGTCGATCCATCTTTTTGCGCCTTTCACCTCTACACCAATTATTGGCACCAATGCCAAAAAAATAAATGATAACGTGAATAACGGAACGACAAGTTTTATAAATATTTCAGTTTTAACAAACGAAATAGTTATCATTATCAAAATTGCAAGAAATGTAAAAAAAAAGTGTTTTGTAAAAAAAAAATAATAGTCTTTATTTAATCTTTCACCAGCAAGTGATGATGTAGAAGAAAAAGAAAAAAACAAACCTAGAAAAAATAATAAAAAAAAGCTAAGAAAAATTTTTTTATCAATGCTTCTCCAATAATTTATAAGAAAAAATTTAATTGAATTTTCTGACATATTTTTTACATAACTTTTTGAATTGATCTCCTCTATTTTCAAAATTTGAAAATTGATCAAAGGAGGCAGCTGCAGGGCTTAATAAAATATATTTTTTTGATTTTTTAGAGTTTTTAATATCTTTTAAAATTTGGATAATTGAATTTTTTAAGTTTTTTGTTATTGAAAAATCCAACTTCCCGATAATTTGATTTTTGAAAAAATTCACATTTTTACCAATTATGTAACATTTGATAATTTTTTTCTTTATTTTCGATAAAATTATTTTGTCGCCTTTTTTCGGAAGTCCGCCTAATATCCAATAAATATTTTTAAGACTTGCTAACGCAGAATGTGCAGCTACGAATGATGTCGCTTTAGAGTCATTTATAAATGTTACATTATTTTTTTTTAAGAAAATTTCAAATCTATGTGTTAAACCTTGAAAAGAATTCATAGCCTCAATGAATGACTTTTCTTTAATACTCAATAGTTTAGCTAAGGTATATGCAAAACTCATATTTTCATTATTAATATCAGACATTAAATAATCATTATTAATTTTAAACTTGATTTTTTTATAATTTTTATATTCTGGGACGATTAATTTGCTAGAAAATCTTTTTTTCTTAAAAATATTTTTAAATTTTTTATTTATAATTGCAAAATGCTTAGTTGTTTGATTACTAAAAATTTTTAATTTAGAATTTAAATAATTATTCATGGTTCCATGCCAATCCAAATGATCATTGGATAGATTCAAGAACAGAGAATAATTTGGGCAAATAAACTTTGAATGTGAAAGTTGAAAAGAAGAAGCTTCTATGATCACGTAATTTGTTTTGGAAACCTTTAAATCTAAAATAGGAGTTCCAATATTCCCCCCTAATGAGACCTTAAATTTATTTTTTTTTAGAAGATGTTCTAATAATTTACAAGTTGTTGATTTGCCATTAGTCCCAGTGACCATGATACTTTTAGGTTTATTTTCTGCTAAGTAAAATAAATCAATATCAGTAATTATTTTTTTTTTAAATTTAGTAAGTTTTTTATTTTTAAGTAAACTGATACCCGGGCCTAAAATAATATAGTCAACTTTGTTTAACGTTTTATTTAAATTTTTTGATCTATAATTTTTAAAAAGATCCTTTTCTTTATCGTCCCATACCTTAAAGTTTTTTATTTTCCTTTTTTTAAAAAATTTAACAACCGAACATCCTGACAAACCGAGTCCATAAACAAGGAACGACAGTTCTTTGAGTTTTAATATTTTGAGCATGCCCTACCTTAATTTCAGTGTTGCAAGCCCAATCAATGCTAAAATGATAGCGATTATCCAAAATCTAATTACAATAGTTGACTCTGCCCATCCTTTTTTTTCAAAATGATGGTGTATTGGCGCCATTTTAAAAATTCTTTTTCCAGTTAATTTAAACGACGCAACTTGAATGATAACAGAAACAGTCTCTAAAACGAATAACCCGCCTATTATTGCTAAAACAATTTCATGTTTAACTATTATTGCAATTGCTGCTAAAGAACCACCAAGAGAAAGTGAGCCTGTATCTCCCATAAAAATTTTTGCCGGTGGTGCATTATACCAAAGAAAACCTAAACAGGCCCCCACAACAGATCCACAAAAAATTGATAGCTCTCCTACATCCGGGATATACTGTATCTGCAAATATTCAGAAAAAATTGTATTACCTACAACATAAGAAATAAGTGTAAATGAAAGAGCCACTAGCATTACTGGAACAGTTGCTAATCCATCTAAGCCATCAGTTAAATTAACTGCATTCGATGCTCCAATAATAACAAATAATCCGAAAGGTATAAAAAATAATCCCATTTGCCATATTAAATTTTTAAAAAAAGGAAAGTACAGATTATATAGATATTCATGACTAGAATACTTAATTAAAATTAATAATGTAATAGTTGCAATTATAACTTGCCCAAGAAATTTATACCTTGATTTAAGTCCACTAGAATTTTTTAATTTAATTTTAAGTACGTCATCTAAAAAACCTAAAGCACTTAGAGACAACGACACAAAGATCAAAGTCCAAATATAAATATTTGTTAAGTCTGCCCAAAGTAGAGTACTGAATAAAATTCCAATAATAATAATTACTCCACCCATTGTAGGTGTGCCAGATTTTTTAATTATATGATCGATAGGACCATCCTGTCTAATTGGTCCAGTAATCATTTTTTCTGAAAACAACTTTATCAATGGTCCTCCGATAATAAATACAATTACTAGAGATGTAATCACTGACAAACCTGTACGGAAAGTTAAGTATTTAAAAACATTTAAAAAAGAATATTGATCTATTAATGAGGTGAATAAATTAAATAGCATTTATAATCCTTTAATCATTTTTTTACTAAAATTGTTTAGTCCAGTTGCGTTAGAACCTTTGATCATGAGATAGTCATTATTAGATATCATTTCGCTTAAGCTAAAATCTATATCCTCATTATTTTGTAAAATATTTCCTCTTTTGCTTTTATTAAGATGTTTATATGTGAAAATTGTTTTTTTTCCTTTAACGAATACCTTGTCTATATCAGATTTGTTAATAACTTTAGATAATTCTTTGTGATATTTTTTAGATTTTGGTCCTAATTCAAGCATATCTCCAAGAATTAGAAATTTTTTAAATTTTTCCTTTTTAATTAAGTTTAATTTAGTGATGGCATTTTTAACAGATGAAGGATTTGCATTATAACTTTCATCAATTAGTTTGAATTTTTTCTTATATCTTTTTATTAAATGCTTTCTACCCCTCCCTTCGGGTAATTTAATTTTTTCAAATTTTGTTTTAATTTTTGAGATATCAATTCTCAGTTCACTTAAAACTGCTATTGAAGACAAAACATTATTAACATTTAAATCTTTAATTAAAAAATCTATTGTGCGATTGTTGATATTTATAAATATTTTAAATGAGTCGCCTTTTTTTATGATTTTTTTTAATCGAACATCTGAATTTTTATGTTTACCGAATGTAGAAATATTCAAGTTATGTGCTTTTGCCTTTTGATATAAATAATTGAAGAATTTATCATCTCTATTTAAAATAATTGTGCCTCCTGATTCAATATTCTCAATTATTTCTGACTTTGCTTTAGCTATTCCATGAACATTTTTAAAATTTTCTAAATGAGCTTCACCAATATTTGTTATTACTCCAATATGTGGTCTGATAATTTTGGAAAGAGTTTTAATTTCTCCAGCTCTGCTCATACCTACCTCAAATACACCATACTTATCATCCTGACTTAAATTTGATAAACTGATTGGAACTCCTAAAAAATTATTAAAAGATCTTGGTGAAGAATATGTTTTTCCGAAAATTTGTAATAAGTCATTAATTAAATTCTTTAGAGATGTCTTGCCCGCGCTTCCTGTCACTGCTATTATTTTAGCTAAGGTTCTTTCTCTTTTTAATTTAGCAAAACGATTTAAAAACAGAATTGAATCTTTTGTTTTAATTATTTTTTTATCTTTTTTTTTAGAAGAAGAAGCAACAATACATCCTGCTCCTTTTTTCAATGCCTTACTAATAAATTTATTTCCATCATTTTTTTTTCCTTTAATTGCTAAAAATAGGTTATTTTTTTTAATAGTTCTTGTGTCAATTGAAATACCATTAAAATTTACAAAGGTTTTTTTCCCAAAAATGTCATTAAGTATCAATCTGTTTTGAAGATAATTAAGATTTTTTTTGTTTATTTTTTTAGTTTTAATACTTATTTTTCTTATAATATTTTTGTCAGAAACTTTTAATATTTTACTTTTATAGATCTGCTGTTCTTCATGGCCTTTTCCAGCTACTAATATTACTTCTTGCGGTTCTGCATTTACAATAGCTTTTTTTATAGCTAATTTCCTATTTCCAATATTGAAAGCTTTAGATCTTAATATATGATTTAAAAGCTCTCTTCTTATTTTTTTTGGATTTTCATTTCTTGGATTGTCATCTGTAACATAAATTTTGTTACAGTATTTATTTGCTATTTTCGCCATTAAGGGTCTCTTTTTATAATCCCTTTCACCCCCACAACCGAAAACTAATGAAATATTATTTCCATAGTTAAACCTTAGAGATTCTAATGTTTTTAATAAAGCATCAGGTGTATGAGCATAGTCTATAAAAATTTTGACACCATTCGGGTATTTTTTTACCAATTCTAGTCTACCATTTATATCTTTTGTTTTCTGTACGGCTTCATAAATTAATTTACTTTTTAAACCACATAATCTTGTTGCTTCAACTGCCATTGATAAATTTTTTATTTTAAAGTCACTGTCAAACCGCTTAGAAAATTTTTTAATTTTTTCAAATTCTGGATTAATATCTATAAGTTTGAATTTATTTTTTTTTGCTATTTTTTTAATAAATTTAAATTGAGGAATTTTTTTATCAGAGATAATCGTAGATTTTTTCTTTAAAATTTCTTTAAATAGTAAAAATTTAGCATTCAAATACGAAGTCATATTTTTATGATAATCAAGGTGATCTTGACTAAAATTAGTGAAAATTGCCCCTTTAAAATCAATATGATGCATTCTTTTTTGGTGTAAACCATGGCTAGAGGCCTCAATAATTACATTATTAATTTTTTTCTTTTTCAATAAGAAAAGATTTTTATGAAGTGTAATTGTATCTGGAGATGTAAGATTAGTTTTAATAGTTTTACCATTAAATTTAATACCTAATGTTCCGATTGTCGCAACTGGAATATTGCAAAATCTAAATATTTGATAAAATAGATCAGCAACTGATGTTTTTCCGTTTGTGCCAGTAACGGCTATAATATTTTTTGGTTTGAGTTTGTAAAATCTTGAAGCTATTTGGCTTAAAAAATATCTTATATTATTTTTTTTTATAAAAAATATGTTTTTATCTTTAAATTTGCAGCTATTTGAACAAACAATAACTGATGCACCTTTATAAATTGCATCTTTAATGAATGTCTCACCATTCAACTTATTTCCTTTTATAGCAAAAAAAATATTGTTTTTTTTTACTACTTTGCTGTTAGTAGAAATTCCGGTAATAACAATATTTCCTTTATCCTTTGGAATATTTTTAATTAAATTTTTCAGCAACATAAAGATCTTTAAACTCTTCGTTATTTATGGCTAAAATTGGCCCAATTTTTTCTATTATTTTGCCAGCAACATAAACCGAATTCCAACCAGATGTGTTGTAAGGCGCTTTAGTCTTGACGCCTCTATAATTGTAAATCAAATCCTTATTTATTTTTGGATTTTCAAGCATTACAAATAAAGTGTATCTAGGTTCATTTGTAGGAAAAATTGAGATAAAAGTGTTCAGTCTACTTTTTTTATCTCCATAACTTTCAGCGGTACCAGTTTTGCCTCCTACATAATATCCATCTTTATCGGCTAAACTTGCTGTACCATACTCACTAATAACAACTTTTCTTAAAATATTTCTTAATTTACTACTTGTCTCACTTGAAATTATTGTATCTAAATTTTCAATTTTTCTATCTTTAATCAGACTAGGAACTACCAATTTGCCGCCATTACTCATTGCCGCGTAAAGAGCGGTAGCTTGTATCGGTGTGGTGGTAATACCATGTCCAAAAGAAATAGTTTCTAATTTGCATTTATTCCAATTTAATTTATGTGGAACGCCAACTTCTTCTAATTCTATTGCAGGATTATTTGTAAGTTTTGCTTTCTGAATAAATTCTTTATAGTTTTTTTCTCCTACCTTTCTTGCAAGAAATACAGACCCTACATTTGAAGATCTGACCAGAATTTCTTCAACGGACAAATTTTTTGGATGTTCTTTCATATCTGTAATCTCATGAATTGAGCATTTAATTTTTCTAGGAATATTCTTTATTATGGTGTCTGAATTAACTATTTTATGCTCTAGTGCTAATGCAACTGTAAAAGTTTTAAAAATCGAACCAAGTTCATAAACACCTTTTGTAATTTTATTTATAAATTCTTTATCTTTTATTGTTATTCTTTGATTAATGTTATAGTTTGGCAACGAAACTAAAGATATTATATCACCATTATTAACATCCATTAGTAAAGCTCCTCCGCCTGTGGCATTAAAAGTTTTAATAGCTTCGTTTAATTCTTTATTTATAATATGCTGAATGTTGCTATCTAAAGTTAGTTTTAAAGGTTGATCTAAAAGATTTTTTTTTTTTAACTCTTTATCAAAGTATTTTTCAAGACCAGATATTCCGTAGTTGTCATAATCAATTTGTCCAACGATATGGCTAAATAAATTACCATGGGTGTACATTCTTGCTTGGAAAGGTTCAAATTTTATTGCTTTTTCTCCAAGCGACCAGAACTTATCTTTTTCTATTTGATCTATTCTCTTCTTTATTCGGAAATATTTTCCTTTATTTAATTTTTTTTCAATTTCCTTAATTGAAAGATCTGGAAAAGCTAATCTCAATTTAATTAAAAAATTTTTTTTATCTTTTAGTAATCTTGGATCAATTGCAGCATGGAAAGTATTTACATTCCTGGAGATGATCACACCATTTCTATCAACAATGTCTCTTCTTAATAAAGAAAATTTTGATGTTTGCTTTTCTAAATTAAAAATTTCTTTTTTACTAAGTGAAATATGTGTTATTTTTATGGAGAAAATAAGAACCAACGAGAAAAAGAAAAAAAATAATATATAAATTCTGTCTTGAAAATTATTATTTTTTTTTATTATTTTATTTTTTTTATTTGTTTCTAAATAATCTTCAAAGTAAAAACTTCTCTGATTCTTATTTCTTTTGTATTTTTTTTTCATTTAATATTTTAAGGTTAGAAATCCTGTTTTGAATTTTGGAGAAATCTGCTATATCAAAAAAAATATTTGAATATTTTATTGGTTTATAATTATTGATTCCAATTATATCTATTTTTTTTTCAATTTCTGTTGGAGAGGTTAAATACTGAAAGTCTAGTTGAGTTTCATTTATATCTTTTGCCTTTAATAATATAATTGTATTTAAATTTGTTATTTTTTTTTCAATAATTCTTGTTTTATTTTTAATAACTGAAGTAAAAATTAGAAGGACAGCAAATATAATTGAAATGAATATTATTTTTTTTTTAAACATTTAATGCTTCCAAATCTAAATATTTTTTAAATTTTTTTAATAAATCTTCTGGATATTCAAATTTATCATCACTTCTGATTGCAAATCTTAATTTTGCTGATCGAGATCTATTATTTTTTTCAATTTCACTTTTCGATGGTCGTAGAATATTGTTTTTATATTTATTAAATAAAGTTTTGCCTGAAATTTTATTTTCAGGTAAATATCTTGATGGTCTTGATTTATTTTTAGAAAAATGACTAAAGAAATATTTTACAATTCTATCTTCTATTGAATGAAAGCTAATAACTAAAATTTTCCCACCTGGCCTAAGTATTTTTGTTGCATTAATGATACCATTAATAAGCTCTGTTATCTCTTTATTTACAAAAATTCTTAATGCTTGAAAAGTTTTCGTGCAGGGATTTACTTTGTTTAAGAGAAATTTTTTTTTACTTTTTTTAATAATTTTTACTAAATCTGAGGTATTAGTAATTTTTTCTTTATTTCTGGAATTTACTATATTTTTTGCAATTTTTGCTGCTTCCTTTTCATCTCCTAAAATTTTGATTACTAATTTTAAATCTTCTTCAGCTAAATTGTTTACTGCTTCCAATGCAGAGATTTCATTTAAACCCATAGTCATATTCAATTTTTTTTCTGAATTAAAAGAAAAACCTCTATCAAGATCATCTAGTTGAATTGAAGACAAACCTAAATCAAAGATAATTGCATCTACAAAATCTTTTGAAATTGTGTCTAATTTGCTGAACTTTGTCTGGTAAAATTTAAATCTTTGAGGATATTTTTTTTCAAGTTCTTTTGCTATTTGCAGAGCCTTTTTATCTCTATCAATAGCTTGTACCTTGGTATTTGAAAATTTTAAAAGTTCTTTGGAATAGCCTCCTCCACCAAATGTGCAATCAATGAATTTTTCTTCGGATGAAGATGCGGATATTTTTATGACTTCATTCAGCATCACTGGAAAATGGGAAAATTCCAGTGATGAGTTTTGATTGTTCATTAATCCAAAATTGGGTCATTAAAACTTTTGTTTTCTTAAAAACGCAGGAATTTCGAAATCTTCTTCCTCATTATCGTCTTGATCAAATAATTGATCATTTTCATTACTACCTTGTTGATCATTGTGTGAAGAAGTTTCTTCAGCCTGATAATTTTGATCCTCTGAAAATAGTTTTGGAGTATGTTCCTCATTATTTTCAGATAAAGAATTGCTTCTTTTATCTTCTACTAAGTTATTATTTTCCATGTATGAAGCGCTTTCAATCGAAACACCTGTCGGATAACTGCTAGAGATATCTTCATTTGTCTCCGACGTTGAATGTATTTCATTTTCACCTTCTTGCTGGCTTTCAATGTTTCTAATAGAACTATTAAGTTCTTGATCATCTAATTGATAACTTTCATCAAGTTTTAAAGCCGTAGCTCCATCAATTGAATTCAATGTATTAGCATCCATTCTTTGATTATGAGAAAATAAATTTTCTGAATAACCTGTATTTCTATTTTGAACTCTAGAAAACATGTTTAAAACTGTCTTGTTTTCAGTTTTGTGGCCATCTAAAGCTGTTGCAACGATAGACACTCTAATTTTACCTGTCATATTTTCATCTTTGATTGCTCCAAAAATCAATTCTGCTTCTGAGTCTACTTCAGCCCTAATCTTATTTACGGATTGATCTACTTCAAACAAAGTAAGATCATTGCCTCCAGTGATATTTATTAGCAATCCTTTTGCTCCTTGAAGAGAGTATTCGTCTATCAAAGGATTATTAAGAGCCATCTCTGTGGCAGCCATGGCCCTATTTTCTCCCTCTGCCTCTCCTGTTCCCATCATAGCTTTGCCCATTGCGCTCATTACAGTTTCAACATCAGCAAAATCTAAATTGATCATACCAGGTCTCACCATCAAGTCTGTGACGCTCTGAACTCCATGTTTTAGAACGTTATTAGATAAATTAAACGACTCTTCAAAAGTGGTGGTCTCACTAGCAATTTTAAAAAGGTTTTGGTTAGGTACAACAATAACTGTATCCAAATGTTTTTTAAATTCTTCAAGACCTTCGATTGCTCTTCTCATTCTTTTTGGTCCCTCGTATGAGAAAGGTAATGTAGTCACCCCTACAGTAAGAATATTTAACTCTCTAGCTGCCCTTGCGATCACATGCGATGCACCAGTACCTGTTCCACCACCCATACCAGAGGTTATAAAAACCATATTTGCACCTTGTATATAGCTTGTTATCTCATTCATTGATTCATCAGCTGCAGCTTGGCCAATATCATGTTTTGCACCTGCCCCTAATCCTTTTGTTAAATTCATTCCGATTTGAATTTTTGCATCTGCTTTACTCATTTTAAGATCTTGGGCATCTGTATTTACTGCAACAAATTCAACACCTTCCATACCGGAATCTATCATAGCATTTATAGCATTCCCTCCGGCTCCACCAACTCCTAATACTAATATTCTTGGTTTCAACTCTCTAATTTCTCCTCCACCGATATTTATTCCCATTACAGCTCTCCCTTCTGTTTTGTTTCCCATTTTAAATTAGATCTATTTTGATAAGCTTTTTTTCTTGCAATAATTTTAAATTTATTAAAATTTTTTGGCTCCCAAATCTGAAAAGTTTTGCCAAGACCAACAAATAGAATACTGCTCTTAATTTTAGCGTGATTAAGTAATTTTTCTGAAAAAGATACCCTGCCCTCAGGATCAAACTGTAAATTTTCACTATCCGATAAAACCGATGTTGCAAAAAAATCTCTTTTTTCCTCAAACGGATTAAGTGAGTCAATTGTATTAGAAAGTTTCTCTATTCTATCTTGAGAACAAGCTTCTAAAGCTAAATGATTGAATGATGGGTAGCTTATAAATCCGTTATAGCCCATTGAGCTTAAGTAAGATCTAAATGTTGCAGGAACTGAAACACGACCTTTTTTATCCAATTTATTTTCGTAACTTGATAAAAACATTTTTGTTAAAAACCTTAAAAAATTTATTATTTTCACTTTCCCCTCCATTATGGGATTATTTGGGATAGTATGGGTTTTTAGTAATTAGTCAATATGTTTATATTTGTCTAAAAAGCACAAAACATGAACATTTTTTAAAGGGAATCTTATTGCCAGATAATCTATAAGCCGGGTTCTGTCATTGAAGATGTCATTTCTCTAGGCTTAAATTCACATTTAAGCTCAAGCGGTTAACCCAGAAGAC
>MDTG01279115.1_pt1 | contig 20656 bp, 16 predicted proteins | sample 811421 | NCBI WGS metagenome assembly MDTG01 (sample SAMN05326645, study PRJNA326480) | marine metagenome | isolation source: seawater | place: Pacific Ocean: South East | collected 2011
CCTCAAGTAAGACACCGTTCAAAAACACTTCTATATTATCTGGAAGAATAGAAAGTATGTTACCGAACTTATCAGAGTCAGTAAATGTAACTTGACCAGAGTCTGCTTCGTAAATATATTTTGTTACAGACAAAGTTCCTGCGGGAAGAACAGTTTGCTTTTGAGCAATATAAGCAGAATCAACTATCGTCTGAATTAGTTGTATCGTTTGATCTGAGTCAACTGTTCCAGAACCACCTGCTCCTGCTGAAGCAAAGGTGATAATTGTTAATGTATCATTAGAGTCAGTTGCTGATATCAAGTTTAGAGTTGAACTATCTACACCTGTATAATCATCTGAGTCTACGAGCAGAACACCGTTTAGGAAAACTTGGTAATCATCATTATGGAAAGGAAACGCAAGTGTATTACCAGCATCATCAGCACCGCTGAAGACATTGACATTTGAATCTGCGGTATATTGGAATCTAGTTACGATCGGACCAGATGCGCCACCACCGCCACCTCCTCCACCACCACTACCTCCAGCGATAGTAATAGTTTTCGTACCACCTGTACCAGTAACAGTAACACCAGTTCCAACAAAGTTCAGCACCGATGCGTCGCTTGCTAAGGAAACTCCTTCATCTTGAACTGTAAGAGATACTTCTGCTGAAAGAAGATATGATGAATCAATAATGTTCTTTATATATGCGGAGTCGATTAACTGAATCGCTTCTGCGGAATCTAAGAAATTAGCAGAATTAATTCTATTATTAATATATGCGCTATCTACTGTGGAACTGATTATGTTTGTAGTTGACACATAGACCGTATTACCAGAGTCGCTCAGCGATGCTGCGATATCAGAATCAACTCTTGTTTTTGTGTAATAAAGGTTTGTTGAACCTTCAGATAAATTATCTGTTGTAGATGCAGCGATCCTTGCGTCCGCTCGTGCATCTGCTCTTGTATTCGTGAAGTATAGATTAGAACCTTCTGAAAGATCTCCTGTATCAAATCCTGTCAGGTTTCGGGTCATAGTAAATACTTGACCGCCCATATACCCATGGTTCTGACACTGATAGTACAGAACAGAAGGAGTCGCATCTGTAATTTCGATTTCTACATACGAACCATTCGTACCAGCAGATATTCCACTGTTAGTGATTCCATTCGTATATTGTGTTGTCTTAGCAGCATCATAGTAGAATAATATCGGATGATTAGCATTAGTGCCATTTGACTGATCAAATCTATACTTGTTGCCTGGAACCATCTGAATAGTTGGTGATTCCATACCGTTGACTATGTAACCAAGTGAAGAACCCTGACCCTCATAACGATGCCCTTGGGTTTTTGAAGCAACTGAAACTGTAAAGATAGTAGCATCAGAATCATGCACAAACATAATTCTTTCAATCTCTTTGATACCTTCAGTGGTAAGAGTCTCGCTGAATATAGCAATCACTTCTGATGAGTCTAATACATCAGGTGTGTTTGTAAAATTTGTATAATTTAAATAATATGTTCCGTCTTGACCATCAAGTTCGTCAGCATTTATTCCCAACGCATCAATAGTCGGTTTATTGATAGTTGGTATCGTGGGGGTGTTTATAAAGTTATTATAATCACGATAGTATGTACTGTCATTACCACCTAATGTTGTAGCATCAATACCTGTTACAGTTTTAATATAATCACTGTCTACGATATTAAGAACTTGAGCAGAATCTACTGTAGATATTCGAGAATTAATATATGCCGAGTCAATAGTAGAAGTGACGATAGTCGTAGTCTGAACATAAACAGTATTTGCGGAATCTGTCATAGATGCGGCGATAGCAGAATCTACACGTGCCTTCGTATAGTATAGGTTTGAACCTTCACTTAAATCTGTCGTTGACTTTGCACTGAAGTCTGAGTCAAATCCAAGATATATACCTTCAAACGGTTTATTGAATACGAACTTATCGCCTGATGCTGAATACTGTAAAGTTGCGTTGGCACCCTCAATAGTAATTCCTGCACCGTCTGCCGCAGCAGCATTTTGTGCTGAGTCAGCAAGAACAATATTTTTATCATTGACGGTTACAGTAGTAGAGTTGATAGTTGTTGTTTCACCGTTTACCTGCAGATTACCAAGAATCGTAACAGTACCAGAATCAGTTCCTACTGTAGCAGGATCAATGATAAAGTTTGTCGGACCGTTTATCTGATTGAAGGTGACAGTGCTATTAGTATAAAGGTCTTGGTTTGTTCTTACTCTTGCTCTCACATAATCAGAGTCAACCAACTGAGTTGCAGTCGTAGAATCTAAATAATTGGTATCGTTGGTAAACTGAGATAATGATGTAGGTGTGTTAGTGAAATTATTATAATTTAGATAATACGCACCTTGAAACGCATCAAGTTTATCAGCATTAATATTCAGTGCGTCTACAAAAGTCTTATCAACATCATTCGCGATAATCGCACTTATCGCTGCTGAGTCAAATGAACCACTAACTGTTATTTGTCTTGCTTGAATATATGCAGAGTCAACGATACTTGTAACGTCAGCAGACTCAGCGATATTTCCTGCCGTCGTTTGATTGATAATTGTAATGTATGATGAATCAACAATACTTCTTACAAAGTCTGAGTCTCTAAACCGATCACGTGCTTGAACATAGGCAGAGTCTACGATATTCGTTACGAATGCAGAATCTATAGAACTAGAAAGATAAGTAGCATTGACGGTATTATTAATGATACTGACAACATCACCTGAATCAATATCTGCTCTTGCGTTAATATAGGCAGAGTCAATAATGCTAGTAATAAATGCAGAATCTAATATCGCTCCGAAATTAATTAGATTATTTACAATCGTTGTGTCTAGTCTGTTGTTAATATAATTGGAATCAATTAATACGGTGACTTCACTTGAATCAAGTTGTGATTGCGCAACGGTTTCAATCTGGTCAACAAGGTTCTGTACAAGTGCAGAATCTATAAATGCTCGTATATTATTTGAGTCATCTTTATAGTAAAGTTTGCCATCTGTAAAGTTAATAGCAAGTTCGCCGAACTGCAGATCACCTGCGGTTGGTATTTTTCCTGCTACCGAAGATCGTTTAAGTAATACTTTTGGTGTCGTTGCCATTTCTAGTAAGTCCCGCAATCAATAGTTGCTAATTCTACCATCCCTGCTGTGACCAAGAAGTCAACTGAGTCGAACTTTGCACCACCCAAGTTAGTAGCAGTTGCTTCTTCGACTGAGATAGAGAATACGTTTCCAACATCGTTATATGCTACATCGATGCCTTGCCCCTCACTAATAAGTGCGGAGATACGATCATCTACTCGTTCATCTGTAAAGTATAGGTTTGTGCCTTCTGCAACATCAGTTGTCGTTTTTGTTGCCAACCTAATATCAAAGTCTGAGTCTGAACGAGCAGTTGTGTAATATAAATTGGTGCTGCCTTCTGGAAGTTGATCCGTATTGGCAAGACCTAAATCGCTATCAAAATTTGCTTTAGTATAAATTTGTTCAACGTCAAGACTGAAGTCACCAGTCGTTGAGTTGTATGTAATATCACCTGATCCACTGAACAGTGAGCGAACCGAATCTTGTGTAACACCAGAGTATAAGAACCCTCCAGTGGTAGAGTTATAAGATAGTTTTCCAAGTTCACTACTGTCTACAAGGGAGATAGCATTCCGAACTCTTGTATCTGTATAATAAAGATTGCTTCCTTCACTCAGGTCATCAGTCGACTTTGCGTTGAAGTCAGAATCAAATCCTTGATATTGTCCAGTCAATCCACCTTGAACATTTAGACCACCAGTAACAGTAAGGTCACTTTCAACTGTCAAGTTCGGAGCGAATACATCAATGTCAAAGTTCCAAGAATGAGTCGGTGCGTCATAGAATATATTTGCGTTTGCCCCACTGACGTGGATACCTGCTGAGTCTGCCTCGGTTCTATTAGTAGCACCAGAAGCAAGATTAATATTTTTGTCTTCAACCGATAAAGTCGTTGAGTTGACTGTAGTCGTAGTACCGTCAACCTGTAGATCACCAGCGATAATAACTTTACCAGCGTTTCCTATTGGATTCGGATCAATCGTAAGATCGCCTGACGTGGTGCTGATAGTATTACCATCAACTTTGACATTATCTACTGTAAGACTTGAAAGTCCAAGAACATCAGAATCAAGTGCGATCTCTACCTTTACACCGTCGTTCGGTTGGTCGATACGTTTAGTGTTTGTGTTCCATGTACCACGAACTTGGATACTACCACCAGTTGTAACATTACCTGTACCATCTTGATTAACATCGGCACTTACGAAAGCGACATCGTATGTATCAAAATAGTTAAGAGTGACTGCATCTTGTGGATCGGTAGGATCAACAACATTTTTGATTTGAGAAGTATCAGCAGATATGATACCGTTCGTTGGGTTTAGTATAAGACTGCCAGTTTCAGTCGATATCGTATTACCATCAATATCAATATTATCTACATGAAACTCTGAAACTTTATTATTCGCATCGGTGATTACCGCATGCTGAGGAACAGTTTGCCCTTTCGGTTGATCCATAAGATCTGTATAATATTTACCACCGACAATATGAACTTCATTCGCTATTCCGTTTGTATTCCCACCAGCACCTACAAATAATCTATCGCCACCTGCTGAGTCACCTGCTGTATAGGTATAACCCAGTTCACCAGTTGCAAGAATCTTCTTGCTGGTGTTTAATGAACTGCTAATAAGTGGAGTACGATTGGAGGTTTTGATGAGAATTCTTGACATTAGAAGTCTCCTCCTGCTGAATCACGTAAGAAATATGCTTTAGCACTTCCTCCGGATATGATTAGATCTTCAGGCACATTAGTGTAATCAAACTTTTGTGTCAATGGATTGAACTGAATTAAATCACCAGAAGTCGGACCTAATCCGCCACTATCATTAACTCCGCTCACGTCTACTAGATCATTAACACCTTGTGCTTGAGCACCAGTAACTTTTCGAACTGGTGTACCAATTACTATTTTTCTAACATGGGTTTGTACTGGGGGTGTTTCTTCTGCCATTTATGTCACCGATGGACTCACTCGTATCTTTCCTTCAAGGATTCTTTCGATAATAGTTCTATCGTTACTATCATCATAAGAAATCTCTACATCATAAACATAGTTACCAACACGGAGTGCGTCTGTTTGTTGATTGGTCAAGGAAAGAGTTAGGATACCATCGGATGGGGGAGTATTGATAGCAACTGAAAAATCAGTTGTATCAGCAGAATCAGAGTTGTAATTTCTCTTCATCTTAGCAGCAGCGTCAAAATTTGTGAGGTCTTTTTTGTTACCTGAAGGGTCAACAAGTTCTAATTGTATTGCGATGTCCGAACCTTTGTCGAACGTAAATTTCTCGTATTCTGCCATTTTCCAATCTCGATGCTAAGTAACTCGACATGATATTTACACTTATTTATAAAAATACGATGCTGAACCTAGTGTAATTGTCGAACTTATCTTCAAAGGTATTGATGACTCTATTCTTTGCAGTCGTTACACTCGAGACGAAATGGTTTATATTTTCTTTACAGTTTATATGATCTTCTATACCAAAGTAATCATTTGATTGTAAGATTACAACAGTTTCTTCTTTTTTGTTTTTAACCCAATTTTTTATTTCTTCATCAGTCATATGCTCACAAGAACAACAAACAAGTATATTATGATGCCGAGGATTATGATTATTTAAATCTATCGTTTTATATTTTACGTTGGAAAAAAGTCTTAGTTCAGCGCATTTAGGATCTATATCAAACGACTCAACATTTTTAAAATCATCAAGCATATGTGCGAGTAATCCATGCCAACCTGCACCGATAGATATTTTAGGATTCTCATACATTAATAAATAAGTCTGTAAACGATCATATAAAAGTTCTTTATTTCTTATTTGATTTACGTTTACAGCATTCGTGATATCTTTCACGAGGGATATATCGTCAGTCTTATGAATCGTTTTTAAAATTTTATTATAGTCTATCATGAAAAGAATAATCTACAGTTTGTATATTGATATTCCATTAAAGGAACTCGATGAACAACCTCCTCATTTTAATTCTACTATATCTAAGACGCTTCATACCAAAGAAGAGTTTCAAAAATATTATGATTTTTTGCTTCAGTGTCAAACAGCATATGCAAAAAAGAACCACACTGATTATATATTATTCAAAAATGATGATCAGTTCAAGCAATATAAATCTTGGTTTTTAAAAGAATATCCTCAGATCACTTCATATAATATTGTGAACTTTTATAAGATTCATTTGATGTATAAGTTGTTAGAAAAATATGACGAAGTCCTTTATATTGATTTTGATATTATACCTGTAAAAAGTTACAACTTCTTTGATCACTGGGATTTAAATAAAGGCATATGCGTTTTATCTGGAACACAACCTTCGCAGAGAGGCATATCATTTAGTATGCCTGATATATTAAAAGAAAAAGATAAAACGCATAGTAACAGATCACCGATAGCAAAATACTGGAATGCTCATGCTATGTTATCTGAGAGTGATAACTCGGTAGAAGGTTGTGACGTATTTAATACTGGTATCGTTGGTATCAATAGGAAGTTTGCTGATAAACTAAAATACTTTGAAAATTTTAGTGAGACGATATCCTTTATGACTGAACTTCAAAAAAGAACTGACTTAATGTATCCACCATATATTCAAAAACTGTTTGGGTACGATAACGAAACTATATGGGCATGGAAGATATTATCTCAAAATATATCACATCAAAGTTTAGGTGAGGACTGGCATTACTTTATGGATAAGTGGTCTTTTATACCTGAGAGTGCTATACTCGTTCACTGTATTAACAAAGATTTTAAATTTGCAAAGGGTTGGTATGAAGAGAATAATATTTTCGATATTTTCAGATAATATAGAAAAAGATCATCAGTCAAGTAACGATTATAAAAAGCAGCAGTTCTGTCAGTATGCTACTGTTCTAGAAGAAAGGCAGAAAGAGTATGCTAGAATATGCGGTGCGGAGTATAATCTATTTAAAGTAGATACGAAAAAATATGACCAGATACAGTTCGATAAGATTCATATGTTTGATGAACTGGTATATAATTATGACGAAGTTTTGTATCTTGACTTTGATGTAGTTCCACAGAAAGAAGATAATTTTTTTGAGCATCATGATCTAGATTATATCTGCGCATATTCGTTTGAAAGGAAACCAAGCAGTAGAGTTATAGAAAGAAAGATACGAGAGAATGACTTTGATGGTATGAATGTTTTCTCGAAAGGTTGTTGTAAACAATCTATGCTTTTACTTCATGATATATCAAGCGATTACTCTATTATCAATACAGGAGTGCTTGGTATGAATAGAAGGTCGGTTGCAAATTTATCTTTTACTGAAAATATTTTAGAAGCATGGACAACTTATTTTGAATGTAGGGATGATAATATATATCCCGAAGAAATAAATAAATACTGGCGTGGCAATAACGAAGTGTTCATCACATACATGATAGAAAAAAATAAGGTTAAATTTAAAAATATCGGTATGCCTTGGAACTTTATGCTGGATGAGTATGAACCAAATCCATCAGATGCTGCATATCTTTTACACTACGTCCATAAGGATTTTAATTTTGTGGAATCAAAATAAAATAGTAATTGATGCATCTAACACTTGTACATTAGAATGTCCTAGATGTGCGAGACAGTTGTATCCAGAGTATGGATTACCCAAAGCAGGATTTGAACAATCTGGCAATCTTTCGGTGGAAAATTTTAAAAAACTTCTTAACAAATTTAACAACTTCACTTTTTGTGGGCAAGTAAGTGACCCGATCATGAATCCAAATTTAATTGAGATGCTTCAATTGATATACTCGGAAGGGAAAGCAGCATCAGTAATGACTGCTGCTACAGTGAAGAACAGAAAAGAAGATTGGTATCGTAAAGCATTTGAAGCACACCCAAAAGCAAGATGGGTATTCGGGATTGATGGTTTACCAGAAGAAAGTAATTTGTACAGGATAAATCAAGACGGAGAGTTTTTGTATGAGATGATGAAACTCTGTGCGAAGATTTGTAAGGTTAGTGAATGGCAATATATCGTTTTCTCATATAACGAAGATAATATAGAAACAGCGATGGCCATGGCAAAAGAAAATAAAATCCGTTTCTCTTTAAACTTTAGTTCAAGATGGAGTGGAGAAAAAGATCCATACAAACCAACGATTGATAAGTATCAATTCAAACGACCAGATGAATGGAAAACACTTTGGAAGTAGAAGATATCAAGAAGAATAATACATTAGTTCCAAAGTGCCTCAACGATGGGGAAAGGTTTCCATCATATAGTTGCTCTGGATGGTTAACTCCCTGCTGCTGGATTGATGGGTCTTGGGCACAAAAAGAGTTTCCTCAGTTTTTCAATGAAGAATTAAAACTTGATAATGTGGATAATATTGACGAAATATTATTAAGTGGGGTGTGGATAGATTTCTTCAAGGTATTAACTGAAACTCCAGAAAAAGCACCGAATACATGTTGGCGATATTGTGGCGTATTTAACTCAACAATAGAAAAAGCAGAAGATATAAAAAAAGATTTGAATATAGCACCGTCAAGCGTGTGGGATCAAAAATGTGCACACGGAGTGAGAATAAAAGTTCTGAGTGATAAATGAGAATAATATGTGTTCGCACTGGTGATAAGTATGACCAGTGGTATGAAGATAATCTAAAACATATGATTGATAAATATTCTGGTCTAGAGTATGATTCATTTGAAGTGATTCGTGATAATGTATACGAACTATCCGTAGCGAATAAACTTTTAATGTTTGATAGATATAAGGATGGTCAAAACCTTTTCTTTGATCTTGATGTTTGTATCAAAGGTGACTGTAATAGATTTTTATATGAAAGTCTACACGTCTTACGAGCATGGTGGAGACCAGATTATCATACCCCATTGAACTCATCAATTATTACTTGGAAGGGAGACTACTCTCATATCTATGAAAAGTGGGAAAGTGATTCTGAGTATCATATGCTCAAATACCATAAGGGCATAGATCAGTTTTTATATGAACAGTTCAATCCTACTGCGATATATTGGGGGTTCAATTCTTTACAGACTATAGAAGAAGAGGATCCCAGATATGCTGTGACCCTCTTTAATCAACGATATGAATATATGAAAGAACAAGGATGGTGGAGTAAATACTTTATTTCTTAAGTTTCATTTCGCAAGCGATTTTTACTGCTTCTGCTAGTGTTTTAGATTTACGCAACTCTGCTTTCATTTCTTTGCTTTTATGATTCTTGATAAAAGTCTGCTCAAACAATTTTAATTTAAAAGCAAAAAGTCTTTCTTGTTCTTCTTTGCCTTTTGTTTTACTACCGAATAAAAGTTCAAGCAAAGCATCATAGTGTAATGAACTATTCGCGATATCGTCTGCATCGTATATCAATCCGTCTTCACGAGCGATAGTTGCTACTGCTTCCCTATAGATAGCATCCTGTTCCCTGATATGATTTGCTGTCGCCTCATGAAGTTCATCAAGACTCATATGTTTCATTATCTCTTGATATACTTCGTCATCATCTTCGGCAAGACAATGTTCTACTCTCAATTGATTATTTGAAGATAACCAAGTAGATACGATTGAAGTTCTTTCATTGTTATCAAAATATGCTGTTTTAAATTCATGGTCTTGCATCACGTTCTCTCCAAGTTAAGTGCCCATGTTTCTTCGTTTATGATTGTACCATTAGGAAATTCTTGTGCACGATAGTCATCTGCTGTATGTTCAAATTTAGTATATTCGCCTGAAACACCTGTCATCTGCTGGTTTTTAATTAGAGTTCCCTGTCTTCTACCATTACCATTTATATTATATCTCATCGTATATCCATTTATTCCAAAGATTGCATATTTAATTAATGGACTGAACAGTGCATCAAACTCAGCATAGGTCATATGCCTTAATCCAGTCGGTGTAGTTTTTCTATTAGCAGATCTATCAATCATTAATGGCGTTCTATAACCAGCACCTTGCGTAGCATAATTAGAATCAACTCTTTGTAAATAGTATGTGGTGGTAGAGTGAACATCTGTTTGTGTTCCTGCTACACCTATCTGAGTCAATGCTCTATATCCTGCAAGGTTTGCAACTGTGTCAGCGAATACTATGCCCAGTTGAGTTGAACCCGATACAGTAGCAGAAGTGGATATATAATATGAACCACCAGCATTCGTCGCTGTATTAGTCGTAGATATCATTGCTTCTGTAGCAGGAAATATGAAACTATCTAAACATTCTAATAAGGACATCTCACGAATGGTTTGATCATCTTCCATATAAATCGGTTTAGTGCCTAGTGCTTGATAATCAGAGTTATCAAAAACTCCTGGGTCGACCACTGTTTGAGATATCTTATCATAGGTCGTACCAGTTATAAGTTGAGGTTCACCTGTTTCACCTTCTCCTGGATAAGTCGTAACATCCGTCCAAGGACTTGAAGTATCTCTTGCTGCTGTTCCAGAACGATACCTTGTGTCAGTCATCTGGGGACTGATATTACCATTATTTGAAACAACGCTCAATGTAACAGGAACAGTTCCCTGTTGATACAACCAAGCGATACGACTCAACATAGCATTATGTTCTGCTGACGTTGTATGCCTTATCCTTGTAGATCCATCTTCTATAAACGCTCTTCTTGGTAATGGCATTATGGAGTTCCAGCAACACTAGATGTAGATAAGAAATATCCTGAAAGAACTACCGTTCCATCTTCTGCTTTTACAGTTAGCAACTTAGAGTTTCTGAGTTCTACATTATCAAAGGTGAATGTCTGACCGATAATCAAATGGTCTATAAAAGCACTATCAATAGTCGCTGAGTCAGCGATTACATTTTGAGATACGATATTTGTTATAGAAGCACTATCGGTCGTTATGAATTTTGCATGTAAATGATTTACTATCGCGGAATCTATAATCAAACTTGCTGCTGAATCTACATGAATACGATTTACATTAATCCTATCAAAGTCTGCACTTTCTACATCAAGTTTTCCTGTCAAGGTTAGGTTATGAATATTCGCACTGTCGATAGTAGCACTGTCTGCAATCAACATACCTGTACGAATAATCCTAAACGTGCCTGAGTCAGCAATAATATTTTGAAGTCTTAGATTACCTGTGCTTAACAGCGTGTTGATACTGTCAACTGTATCCCACATAAAATTGATTGCAGAAACGATATTCGAATCGTGAGAACGTCCGTAGTCAGAATCATAAATTTTGAAATCTGAATCAAGTTCATCAAGATCGCCAATGTAATCTGACATCAGGTTCGTTTTAGAAACCCACTGACCTATGGGAGCATTGGTTAATATTTCTTCTTTTCTTGCCATTTTTTACACCGAATCTAATTTATATCCACCGAACTGTATAACCCCAGGATCAGAAGGGGAACTTGGTCCGAGTGAATCTGTTATTAAGAACTTGCTAACTCCGTCGTATGTTGTTCCGTCAAATGTTAAATCGCTTTCAAGATATAGATTATTTATAAGCGCACTATCAATCGTAGCACTATCAGAAGTCAGAGTTGTTACATTTAAAACTCCAGTGACGTGCATAGAATCTAAGGGACGCTCCATATTTTCAATAAGAGCAAAATTAATTTTTATAAAACCGTCACTATCTTGCGTAAGAGTTTGAATAAAACCACTATCATTAATCACTAGATGATTGAAGTTTGTACTATCTAATGAATATTCGTTTTCTAATCCAAGAGCAACTATATTGCCGAAAGTAGCACCACTCTCAACGAAAAAGTCAAAATCAAATGTAGGAATTAAATAATTAGTAGAATCTGGAAGAATAAAACTATTGATCAGTCCTGTAGAACCTATCTTATCACCCGAATCATAACTATCACGAACGTGAGCATCAGCAGCAAAAAAATGCGTAAATACATTTCCTGTTCCACCAGGACTATCGTCTACTCTTAAAATTTTAAACGTAGCAGAGTCTACAAGAAGATTCGCTTTGATCTTAGCAGAACCTCCATTAAATAAACTCAAAAGGAACGTGACCATCGGATCATAAACATGATTGACGGCAGTAACAAAGGATGAGTCTCTAAACCCAGGACGGAACGTGGTATACATTCCACTATCCGCTTTGATATTTACATAACGATTACCATATTCATTTAGAGTAGTCTCTTTAAACTGATCCCTAAAAAGATCAAGATCACCCATATAACCAGACATGGTATTCTGACTATCGATCCACTGTTGGATAGTATTATCACTGTCAATATGAATCTTTCTTGCCATTATCTTAACCTATCCAATATTTCTCTCATCATGGATTTTAATTCAGTAACATCACTCTTTATATCTTCAATCTCTTGTTTTTGACTTTTGCGCAACTTTTTAGAAAGTTTTGCTTTATTGATAGAAACTGTATCAACATTCAATATAGCATTATTATTTAAATCACGAACAAGAGTGTTGTGATTCTCTATTCTCGCTTTCATTATACCGCCAGTGCTATTACTCTTAAATCTTTGAACGAAGGAACCATAGCACTGCTTGTAGATTTCATTACGATTTTTAGAATGAACTTATCAAAAGGATCTGAGAACCCTACAGTATCACCGATCAAGAATGTATAATCTCTAAACACTGCTGGATTTTCATCACTCTGAACCATTTCTTCAGGAGCGATATATGTCCAGTTCATCTCATCAAAGTTTTGATCTTCAGTCGCAACTTTATAGTATAAGTCAAAATCTGCAAGTGAAGGTTTATTAGCAGACAGCAGAACCTTAATACCAACAGAAGGTGACTCAAGAATAACAGGTCTTACGATATGCTTTGATAAATGTGAACCGCCATTAGGGTCAGTTTCATTAGCGAAGTCGATAGGAGCGTTTCTATTATTATTGAGAAGCACCCCAGGAGAACCTGCAGAATCTTGGAAGTCTATCTCGTTATGGAACATCCATAAACCAGTTCTCTGAAGGTCAACTACTGGTGAAAGATCACTATCCTGAGTGGTTAAATTCAATTTGATAGTTGCTGACTTATCACCGCTCATCGAATTAGTTTCACGCTCTAAGTTTGCCAAAACTTTCGGAGTGACGAAGTAGTTATCTTCATTAAGAATCAGTCTGGTAAATGTACTTGCCTTATCATATTGAACTTCATTACCAGCGAGAGACTTACCTTCGGTCAACTTAGCATCTAATGTGATATCAGTTCTTCTAGGTATCAAAGTCATAATCTTTGGTGTTAAGATTTCGTATTGAATATTCTTAGTTGCTAGAGCATTCAAACCACCAAAAGTTGATGAATCATTAGCAGTCGCACCCGCAGTGAATGTATATGTATTTTCGTCAACTGCTACGATAGTCCTAGAACCGTTGATATCAGCACCTGTCATTCCATTATTGAGTGAAGTAGAACTATCTAGTCCACTGAATATAACAGTATCACCAGCGATAAATCCATGGTTCGGGTGAGTCGTAGTAACAACTGCAGAACCGTTATCTACTTCAAATGGGTTTTGAGGAAGAAGTTCTTTTGGAATATCTGGATTCTCAAGGATAACTTCTGCAGAAGTTGTAGAGAACTTCGCTTGCATTAGTTCAAACTTCATATCTTTATTCTGCGCAGGATTCCAAGTAGAACCGTTCTGCGACAAGAATAATGAACCAAGTGTTGGTTGTTTCGCTACCTTACGAGCAGTAGAACCAACCTCAAACTTTTCAGTTTCTGCAACATATACTAGATAATCTACAGATTGAGCAAGTAGAACGATAGCATAAGTGGTAAGACCGCTCAAGAATACTGGTTCATCAAACTCAAACTCTGTCGCTACAGTAGAATCATTAGATACGTTTACATCACTAGGATTCAAAAACTTAACCGCACCAGGAACTGGAATCGAATCAGGCACACCAGCAATCATAGGACGTAGTTGAAGTTGTACAGGGATTGCTGCGTCTTTTGTTTTAAAGAAAATTTTAACTTTAGTGATAAACACACCGTTTGGTTTATTCACAAAGAATGATTGTGCCAACGGATCATTTGGATTTGGTTCTGGATCAGGACCCGAATCATCTGGTGGAGGTTGAATCCGTGAACGACCAGTTACTACAGAACGAATCGAGATTTGACGAGTTGCCTTTACTGTACGATCAACAGTTTCAAGGACACCATTCGCATCGAAGAAACCCTTTGAGAATGATGTAGCAAAGGCAGCATCACCGCCAGTAACATCCATCAGTTCAAATGCACGTGTACCAGTTCTAAACCTGATCGCATCAGTATTAGGAACAAAGAAATTACCTTCAATCTTACCTGCTGCGTCAGACGTTAATATACGGTCATTCGCATTAGGAGCGTCTGGGTGATTAGTAGCACGATTAAACTCACGCCCAACTGCAGTGGTACTTGAAGCATGACGACTAAATGTCGCAGTCGCATCAACCCATTCAGCAACTGAAACACCGTCAAAGAAAGGATAGTGACGTGTATTAGGTTTCAATCCTTGAACACGGAATGACATTTTGACTGAACGCATAAATGGAATCAGTGCAACGTCTACTACCTTTTCGTCAATCACCTCACGAATAGTTTGTTCTGACACGACACGATTGACTCTTGTAACTCTAAAGTTACCTTCTGTCGCAGTTCTTGCGCCAGTCACGTTCGTACCGACTGAGATACCACCCCAGTTCCATCCCCAGTTACCAAATAATCTATTTGACTGATTATCTAGACGTGTGCCACCGTTTACCACTTTCGTGTGGCGAACTTTGGTTTCTTTCCAGTGATCAGAAGCAGGAGATAAATCAGTGTAACCTTCATTCGTAATTACAGCGAACGGATTAATATTTTCAGTTCCTGAAGCGATATCTTGATTGATGAAAGATGCATGAGTATAATCAATCATTACATTATCACCTTTCAATACAGTATTAGTAGAAAGGTTTGAATCATATATCAAACGGACTTCTTCTTCAGAGAACCTTGGTCTTAAAATTTTATTTTGTGGATCAATAGAAGCACGATACTCTGGATTGTTGATATCTGAAGATTGGTGATCAACAAAGTTATCAACTAAGAATCCTGATTTAGTACGATCTAGTCCACCTGAATCAAGAACTGAAAAGTTTTTAAGATCTATTTCAAGTAGACTCAAAGCACTCACTTCTTCAAGATTATCTAAACGATCTTCCAATCTTGAAAGATCTTTCATAGTGAAACCTTTCGCTTCTACTTTACGCATCTCCATATCACTATCGTGTACGGATCCTGGTCTCATTTTAATTTGATAAAGTTCTAATGCACCAACAGGTGTTTCAGGGAACTGAGGATTGAAACTTGAGTTTCCTTCGAGATACTGGAGCGGATTAGTCGCAATCAACTTATCGTAACGAGGAAGAAAATAAGTGACGTCTGCAGTAACCAGTGAAGTGTTGGTCGGAAGAGGGTTATATCTTGCAGTTCCTCCAGTAAAGTTTGCTCCAGTATCATCTTTCCTTGAACGGAAGTCAATTATATCTTTTAGATCATACCTTCTGCCAGTCCTGCTGGTATAAGCAGGAATATTTTTATAAGGAGCAGGATATGAAGTAGGAGCAAAGAAGTCACCAGAAGCACCGTGTGCATAGTAATTGAACCGAACGAATATGTTACCTGTCGGAGCAGTTCTGTTTCCTTTTAATACTAAACGTCCTACATCATAGAAGTTATCACGTTGACCGTTATCTAGAATAAACCGTGTTGAAATATCCTGACCGTCTGAATCAGTTATACGAGTTCTTTCAATATTGATGATATCTGCTTTGCCGAGAGAAACGTATGGCGCACCAGTACCAGGAGTTGTAAGAGTCGTTGTAACAGTCGCATTAGTAATGGTCTTTGTTCTTGCTGTTCCTTCAATAGATTTCTTAAACAGTATTTCTAGAGTCACTGAACTAGGTGCACCAGATATAGTAGCACCAGAACCAGCACTTGTTAAAGTAATAGTCGGTGATACCAAAGCACCTGTATCAGTTCTCGCGATAACCCAGTCAGTTGTATCTGTATATTTTTCAGTTCCTGATAAACCAGGAAGCGATACGTTACCTGAACCGTCAGTCGCACGAGTATCTCTACGAAGAACAGTGTATGAAATATTAGTTAAACCTTGAACACGTGGGTGCTGGAACTCAAATAGTAAATCATTATTTCCTTTGTCCTTGAGAACCGCATTTGAGTTTTCAAGAATAGGATTCGCATAGTTTGTAGCATCTGCAGCGATAGAACGTGTTTGACGAAAGTCTGAACCTGATGCCATTTGAATATCCATCAGATAATACCTGATATTCGGACCGTCTTCTTCTACTGATTTGATACGGCAAGTTCCTATAGTGTTTCCTGTATTACGATATCCGTCTTTGATATTATATTGTTCAAACTGATCAATATTTGGAACACCGAGAGAACTATCACAAACGATATAATTACCGATACCGATAGAGGTGACATCATTTACTATCTGCTCAGTATCGTCTGCTCTATTTACATTGATTGTGGTATAACCAGCATAATCGTTTCTATATCCATTAAGATAAACAGTGCCAGGAGAAACTCTTAAACTAAATTTATTTGCTGAGTCAGTTGGGTGTTGCTGATAATTAATCCTAAACGGTCTCTTAATAAAGTCACCGTTGATTTCTTTTATACGAGTTGCTGTAAAATCTTCAATCTTAGCATATGACTCATCAGTCGAAACAACTTCAATTACTTTACCTTGCTGAATTTTAGCATAAAAAACAAAAATCTCATCTGAATCTACTTCTGACTCAAGTGCGAGAGTCATATCAATACGAAGTCGGTCGGCACCAGGAGCAGTTAAATTCGGATTAGCACCCTGATTATCATATAATCTGTTATCATCGTCTACAGTAAATATTCTTTGCTGTACTCTAAATCCTACATCAATATCTGGTTTAGAAGAATATTTATCTAGTAGGATAGTTTGAGCATCTGCTTGTACGAAAAATCCTTGAGTAAAAAATACACCAGTATTAGTTGATGCACGTGTTCCCAAACCTGTCGCTGGATTAGCAGTGGTGTTTGTCAATTGAACTGTAATGGTTTTTACATTATTACTTAGATTCTCTCCTGGAGTAAATCGAATCGGAGTAGTCGCACCTGCTGTACCAGAAGAAGTATTAGTATATTTTACAAAAATAGTAGCAGGATCAGAACCAGTAGCAGCAACCACTTGTAAGATTTCTGCTTGAACATTTGATGTCGCTCCTGTAATCGTAACACCTTCTAGGGAAGTAATAACTGATGGCAAAGTATTTACTGAGGTGTCTAGTTTTACAAACTCATATTTGTTATCAACGGTGATACCACCGCCAACAACTGCGCCACCTTCTCTAAAGATATTTGTACCAAACCGTTCTATCTGTTTATTGATAAGAGTCTGCATCTGTGTAAGTTCACGTGCCTGCAGAACCTTTCCGCTGTTAAACAAGATTCTATGATAGTGATCACTATCTCTAAAATCATCTTTATACTTGGTCTGAAATAAGGTTTCCGTTAAAGTATTTGCCATCTTCTATTCCTTAGAACGATATAATTATTTTGACGTCTTCAGTTTGTGTCGCATCTCTTAGCACCCCTGCACGATTATCTATATACAAGATATCGCCAGTCTCTACATCATATTTTGGTTTAATCAAACCAGAGTCGATGATTCCATCACCTGCGCCATTTAATTCTTGAAGTGCTTCACCGTTAATGAAGGCGAGATGACCTGTACTATCTGTTTGATGATAAAAGATTTCGTTTGAGTCGATAAAGTCGACATATGCTATAGCACCTGATGTCTGACCTTCTATTTTCTTATCTAAAGTGAACGGAGTGATAATACTTGAAAGAGTCATTTTATCCATAGCATTACCAGTCAGATCGGTAAAGAATGCACCATTCTGTTGTCGTGGATCCCTCCACAAAGAAACCTGACGGAAGTCTTGACCAACTTTAAAGTCACTATCATCTGGTTCTAACTGTGAGTGGAACATAACTGCTGTAGACCTCAAGTCATCTCGAGCATCGCGACCGATACCAGAATCTTGAGTTACGATAGCACGTGCAGTTGCTCCTGCACCGCCACCACCTGTAATAGTAATAACAGGAGTATTGAAATATCCTGAACCATGACGCAGAGTAGAACTATCCGGATCCATAGTAATATGCGTCACGATACCAAGTGCTGAATCAATAAATGCTGATGCTTGTGCACCACTTCCTGATTGACCAGTAATTACTACTGTAGGACGTGATGTGTATCCTGTACCTTTATCTGTCAATACGATACTTGCAATCATCGCTTGTTTAGTATTGTTCTGAACTGATTCTTGACGTAACTCAATGCCAGTAGAGTTAGAGTCAGTCGGTCCTTGCTTTTTTACAGGCATAAAGTTTGATGACATAAATTGGTTTGCATCAGAAGCGGAAATAGTGTATAAGAACTTCCAAACATAACCGTCACCACCTCTAAATGAATTATCATTTGAGGACTGAGGTTCTACAGTAGAAGGAAGGATATTACCATTATTGTCCCTTCCTACTTCTAAACAGACATAGACTTGGTTATTATCTGTTTTTACATAATATGGTTGAACAGGATATCCTGCTACAAGATCATCGTATGCTGAGTAAATAGTACCGCTGATCCAGTTGTTACGAGGAACGACTTGAGATACTGCCTGAACTTTTTTCACAGACATTAATTGATCACGAACTTGTTTTAAGTCAGTAATAGTATCTTCTGGTATAGGGACGTTATCAGATGAGTCCCACTGTTCAGGTCTACCGATACCAACATAATAATTGTTAGCATTTAAGTTGAAACCATCAAAGAAGTTTCTCGCTAGTATCTTTCTGAGTTGTCTTGTAATAATTGCTGGCATTTTCTATTTCCTTAATATAATGCGTTCCATTGGTTTCCATCCCATAAGACTGGATACGGCACTGTTCCTGACTTAGTTGCTGGATCCCAGTTTACACCGTCTGCCATTGCGAATGATCCTGGTTGTTTACCTAATGTTCCTGTTGATGCTGAGTCTGGTTCGTATGCCAAAGGTTTCATGTATAGTATATCGTTGAACTGTCTTACTGTTCCAACAGCATAACCCTCATATCCATCTTCTGCTACACCAACATAGAAGGTTCTTCCTGTTTGTGTATTATGGAAAAATCTTCCTGGATCATCAGCAAGAGATATTGAACTATCTATTCCCCAGATAGTATTCGGTGCATCATAGGTATAAATGTCGCCTCCGAAGTTGTCGGTGTTTGTACCGTTGAAGTGAATTAATTTTACTGGGTCTGTTGGAGTAAATACGTTATTTGAGAATGTAGCACCATCTTGACTCCATGCAGCATAACCATATCTTGTTTTACCAACAAATCTTTGCGTTCTTGAATCTGAAGATAGATCAAAAGTAAGAGTTGTTGAGTTATCAAGTGTTGTGCTTGGTTGCTGAGACGTTGTAAAAGTAAGAGTCTTTCCTCTTTTTACTATAGAAACCTTCGTGGCACCTGTAGTACTCCAAGCATTGTTTGGACCAGATACACTTATCGTAGATCCGCCATCTACGAGAACTGCTTGATCCGATTGTCCAGCGTTATATACTAGACCATATGTTGAACTCAATAATCCACCGCCAGTTCTGAAAACTGTCAAACTATATTCTGAATCTATGGAAGGTCTATCAAATCCAACAATCAAACCGACGAGGTCATCATCAGGAGAATTTGAAGATAGATCTGCCACAAAGTCATAGTTTTTATATTTATCCTTTGAAGCGAAACCGATAAACGTACCACTGTTAACAGTACTGCTTATCGTATCAGTATTTACATCATATGCCCAAGAGTTTGCTTCTGATAGGTCAGCAGGATAAGAACCGCTGGTGTTATGCGATAACCTTCTCCAAGTGTTAAACACATCTTGGTTTGTAGGTCTATCAAGTTTACCCCTGTCAACATCAGCAGAATCATCAAAGAATTTATCGCTAGTTTCAAGAATTACTTTTGTTGAAAGACTGTTAGTTCCGTCACCTGAAATAATAGTAAGGTCACCAGCGTTACCTGCTGGAACGAAACGAGCAAACGCACTATCGTCTAACTCTTTTGCTGAATCTTGCGTGACCGTACCGAAAGCAACGATCCGACCATCAACCTGTGATTGCGTAAGACCGCCACCCAAGTTGATTTCTGAACCACCATTATCTTCTACTCTAATTCCTGTACCGCCACCTGTCGCTTTTAGTTTTACGCCACCGAGATTAATAGTAGAACCTGAAAGATGTAAGTCACGCCATTTGAAGTTTGAATCACCAAGATCAAATGCGCTATCTACTGCTGGAGTGAAATGACTCTGCAAAGAAAGTACAGGATGACCATTTATTTTCCCAAGTCTTAATCTAGCACTATCACTCGTATCTTGGTTAATAATTTTGAAAAGTTTTACATTTTCTAACAGGAGTGTATTCGTACCACCAGGAGCATATGTAAATTTAGCACTATC
>MDTG01271862.1_pt1 | contig 20654 bp, 17 predicted proteins | sample 811421 | NCBI WGS metagenome assembly MDTG01 (sample SAMN05326645, study PRJNA326480) | marine metagenome | isolation source: seawater | place: Pacific Ocean: South East | collected 2011
GTCAAGCCTCGCTGATCTCAAACTCGTTATGCTTCATGGGTCATCTAAAAGTAGGAGTGACTCATGAAGCGTTTAACTTCCGCCGTTGCACTTGCAACACTGTTCGCCGCATCGTTTGCCCAAGCGCAAGACTTCTCAATTAATGTGGGTGCTATTTCAGTGATTCCTGATGATAGTAGCAGCTCATTAAACACGGTAGAGCAAGTAGCTGGACTACCTGCTAATTCAACCGGTGTCGCCGTAAACACCAACACCCAACTCGGTCTCACTTTTGACTATCAGTGGGAAAATGGTTGGGGGCTTGAATTGGTGGCAGCGACGCCGTTCTCTCACGATATTTACGGTTCGGGCACTTTGAGCGGCTTATCTATCGGTAAGACCAAACATTTACCGCCAACGTTATTTGTTCAATATCATTGGGATACGGGTGTTCAAGGACTTGAGCCCTTTGTTGGCTTAGGTGTTAACTACACCACGTTTTTCGATGATCAGGCATCGAGCGAGCTAACCCAAACGTTACAAACACTCGGCGTAGCGAGCGCTGATGACTCCGTAGATTTGGCGTTATCCAATTCTTGGGGCGCGGCAATACAAGCGGGTGTGAACTGGCAGATCTCAGAGCGTTGGGGTGCGCAGTTAATGGTGAGCCATATCGACATTGATACTACAGCGTCAGTTCGTTTAAACGGCAGTACAATTGAGCAGACGGATGTAGCAATTGACCCCTACGTGGCGATGATTGCTCTACGTTATACCTTCTAGTTGTCATTTTACTGTCATACTGTAATCGCTTGGTCGCGCTATTCTGTATATTAAATAGATAAGCGGCCAGGCGTTTTTGTATGAAGTTCTATTTTAAAGAGTTGAGTTGGCTTTCGTTTAACGAGCGCGTGCTTCAAGAAGCCAATGACGAGGAAGTGCCCGTTATTGAACGAGTAAGATTCCTCGGTATATTTTCCTCTAACATGGACGAGTTTTTTCAGGTCCGTGTCGCCGATGTGCGCCGACGAATTTTCTTTGCACAAACCGATGCACAGCGAAAAGACAGCGAGCGATTACTGCATCTCATCCAACAAAAAGTAGTGCAGTTACAGGAACAGTTCGAGCTGATTCACCGTAAAGTGATAAAAGCGTTGCGGGCTGAAAACATTATTTGGGCTTCGGGTGAGCAGGTTACAGAAGACGAAAAGGCAGGCTTACGGGAATATTTTGATAACAAAATAAAGCCGCAAATTGTGCCTATCCTCATCAATGATACGACCGATTTGGTTAAAGTCATAAACGAAGATAAAACTTACTTATTGGCGCAATTGCAACAGTCAGGTCAACGTAAGTACGCTGCGGTGCAAATCCCCTCTCATGAATTATCGCGTTTTGTTATTTTGCCTAAAAAGCGTGATAGCAAGCTACGTAAAGTACTATTCCTTGATGATGTTGTATTACTCAATTTGGCCAGCCTATTTAAAGGTATCGTGCCGTTTCAGTCTATTATTGCCTTTTCTTTCAAAATGACGCGTGATGCAGAGTACCGTCCCTCTGATGATATTGAGCAGAGCTTACTTGAACGTATGGAAGAAGGCTTAAAACAGCGGGAAAAAGCCGACCCGGTAAGGCTTGTGTATGATCGGGCAATGCCGATTCACATGTTGAACCTGTTGAGTAAGAAACTACATCTTAATCAGTACGATGCCATGGTTGCGGGCGGGCGCTATCGCAATACGAAAGACTTTTTAAGCTTTAAAAACTTAGGCGGTAAAAAGCTCGAGCATCCACCAATTCCTGCACTCAAGCATCCTCGTTTTGAGTTGGCGGATAATGTATTTGATGCGATTAAGCGTAACGACATTTTGCTCTATTATCCGTATCACCGGTTTGCCCACTTTACTGAGGTGATCCGGCAGTCCTGTTATGACCCCCATGTATTAAAAATTCATATGTGTATTTACCGTGTCGCGCCTAATTCTCGGATTATTCATTCATTGATGGATGCGGTGCAAAACGGAAAGAAAGTCACCGTGATGGTGGAGTTGCAAGCGCGCTTTGATGAAGAGGCGAATATAGAATGGGCGAAGGAGCTGACTGAATCCGGTGTGAAAGTGATTTTCGGTCTACAAGGACTCAAGGTTCATTCGAAGTTATTGTTGATACATCGGCAGGAGGAGCATGCTATTCGTCGTTATGGTGTTATTGGGACGGGGAATTTTCATGAAAAAACAGCAAAACTCTATACCGACTTTAGCTTATTTACGTGTCACCCTGAAATCTGCTCAGATATTGAGAATGTGTTTAACTACCTTGAGCAACCGTATCGTTTTTACCCGTGGCATCAGTTACTAGTGGCGCCTAATAATTTGCGTACGCGAATTAATGAACTCATTGAGCGGGAAATTAATCATGCGAAAAATGGTAGACCTGCGGAAATTTTCCTAAAGCTGAACAATCTGGTTGATAATGCGCTGATCGTACAACTATACCGAGCGAGTCGTGCAGGCGTAAAAATTCGTTGCATTGTGCGCGGAATGTGTACGTTACGACCCAATGTACCTCAGCTCAGCGAAAATATCGAAGTGATCAGTATTATTGATCGGTTTTTAGAGCATGCGCGTGTGTATATCTTTGGCAATGATGGTGATACAAAGGTCTTTATTTCGTCGGCTGATTTGATGACACGTAACGTTGATCATCGGGTTGAGGTCGCATGCCCAATATACGATCACGCTGCACAACAGGATATACTGGCTATTATGGATATGCAGTGGAACGACAATATCAAAGCGCGTCGTATCGATGCCGAACAAGTAAATGAATATGTCACGCCAGTGTCTGAGCGCGGCCAGATCCCTCGTCGTAAGCGGTTAAGGTCACAATTAAAAATACATGAATACTTCAAACGAAGAACTTATGACTGAAACTACTCACTCTGATTGGTTGAAATCAGATAACCGTGAGCACTTGGCAGCGCTTGATTTGGGCTCTAACAGCTTTCACTTGATCATTGGTCGGGTAATTGAAGGACAAATACAACCGATACATAAGTTCAAGCAACGTGTGTCTTTGGCTGAAGGATTAGTGAATAAAGGCATTAGCGTTGAGGCATTTGAGCGTGGTTTAGATGCGCTGTCTCAATTTGCCATGCATTTGAGGGACTTCAGTCCGGAGCGGGTGCGTGTTGTGGCGACTCACACCTTACGTGAAGCAAACAATCGTAAAAAGTTTATTCATGCTGCACGACAGTTATTGCCGTTTCCGATCGAAGTCATTTCAGGTCGTGAAGAAGCCCGTCTTATCTATTTGGGCGTGGCGCAAGCGGTTCCGTTTCGTGGCGTACGGCTGATTATTGATATTGGCGGTGGTAGTACTGAATTTGCCGTCGGTCAGGGTGAGATACCCGAGATATTGCTATCAAAAAGTTTTGGTAGTTTAGTGGTTTCGGAGCGTTTTTTTGCGAAAGGCAAGATTACTGAAAAGCGCTTTCACAAAGCGATTCTTAGCGTTAAACAAGAGCTTGAGCCATTTAGTAAGCAGCTCAAGCGTGCTCACACAGAACAAGTGTTGGGCACTTCTGGTACCATCAAGGCGCTAGCCAAGTGGATTAACCCAAATGCCGATGGCGATTTAACGATAACACTGCACCAGTTGCATCAGTTGCGCGACAAGTTGCTGTCGTTAAAAAATGTAGCACAGATCGATCCGACAGAGGTCGAGGCACAACGGATACCGTCAATTGTCGGTGGGTTAGCGGTACTGATAGCCGTGTGTGAAGAACTTAATATTGACCGCTTAAGTCCAGTGGATGCGGCACTCCGTGAAGGCGTGTTATTTGAACTCGCAGAACAGGCGGTTTTTCACAAAGACATTCGTTATAAAACTATTCAAAGTATGGCTGCGCGCTATCAAGTGGATGATGCTCAAGCGCAACGAGTATGGGCTTCGGTCGAATGCATTTTGCAGGGACTCGGTAAAGCCTGGCAACTGAATACACCTGACATCAAACTTTTGCTCGCTGGCGCGAGTGGCTTGCATGAGGTGGGCATGAACATAAGCTCAAGCGGTATTCAAAAGCACTCGGGCTATATTCTCTCGAACGCTTATATGCCAGGCTTTAGCTCAGATGAGCAGCGCGTGCTCGCCTTGTTGTGTCGCTATTTCCGTAAGAAGATTATTGTCGATGACTTGTCCGAATTTGCTCAGTTTGACCACCTTACCGTTGCTCGCATGATTGTGGTGATTCGATTGGCGGTATTACTCAACGCGAGTCGACAGACGCATAACGTGTTGCACTCGGTCAAGTTAAAAGGCTCGACATTATTATTGAAGCTACAAGGACCGTTGGCAAAAAGCGCGATACTGGAAGCGGATATCGCTCGCGAGAATAAATATTTAAGTGTGCTCGGGTATCAGTTGAGCACTGACTAATGCCGCTTTGGTTCATGGGGCAGATCAAGTCTTTAGGCAAGACTTGATCCTGATCAACTCATTAGCGTCATAAATTAGATAACGTGCATTCAGAAATGCTACCAGTAGGGTAGTTATGTAAGCCAATTTTCGGAGGGCTTGTGCACGCACTCGTTTCAGTCACCAAACCAATCCAACTTTTCTTTAATGGCCTGCGTTTCAGGAATAAATTTATTGTCACCGGCAGCTTGTTGTTTTTGCCTGTTATCGTGCTCAGTTTATTAATGATGTGGGACTCTTACCAACGCCAGCAAGCGGCGCTTAATGGTCATGCGATCGATGTGAGTGATCCCACACAAGTTATTTTATGGAATGCGGTTATGCTCGCTGGCATGGTTTTGGTACAACTCATTATCTTCACGGCCATGTATACCGGAATTAAACGCTCGCTGGGCGAGGCTAACCGAATATCAAGCGCATTGGCCAATGGCGATCTTAATAATACCGCACAACTTAAGGGCAGTGACGAACTGGCGTGGCTAACTGAGCGACTTAACACAATCTCTGTTGAGACAAGTTACTCGGTTCACGCAATTCGCACAGCCAGCGATGGTTTGAATCGACTCGGTACCGCTAATTATGATGCCAATAAAGCGTTAGCAGAGAAAACTAAGCAACAAGCCGATACGATGTATCAAGTTTCTTCTGCCGCTGAACAAATGACCGCTGCCATCAATGAAGTGTCTGAATCGACTCAAAGAGCGGCTACCAGCGCTCATGAAAGCCTTAATGCAGCGAGTAGTGGGCGGGAGCGCGTACAGCAATTAGCAAAACACAACATCACTTTGAGTGAGGAGATCTTGCACTCGCAATCGGTGATAAAGAGTCTGTCTGAAGATAGCAAAGCCATTGGCACTATCTTGACGACCATCAATGACATTGCTGAACAAACCAATTTACTTGCGCTTAACGCGGCCATAGAGGCAGCGCGAGCGGGCGAGACAGGACGTGGCTTTGCGGTAGTCGCTGATGAAGTGCGTAAGCTTGCTCATCGAGTACAAACATCAACGGGCGAGATCCAAAGTGTGGTGGAACGCTTGGAGCAAAACACCCAACAAGCGGTGAGTAGTCTTAACAATAATGCGCAGCAAGCAGAGCGAGCGAAACTCTCCGCCGAAGAGGCTGAGGCGGCGCTCGATACCATCGTAACCTTTACTCATCAAATTACTGACCTTAATACTCAAGTGGCCTCTGCCACCGAGCAACAGGCGATGACTACCACGACCATTAAAGAAGCGATTACCACGGCAACCGATGCAGCGAAAGAAGTTGATAGCTATTCACAACATGCACTTGAAAGTGCAGCGCAGCTAACGACGCTTGGCGGTGAGATTCAATCGTTAGGTGATCGCTATTCAGTCGACGCCCAGATAATCGAGTCGCGTCTGGCGCAGCAAGAAAAGCTCATTGAATGGTCACCACAGTTTGATGTTGGTATTGAGGAGATTAACCGTCAGCACCAGCGGTTGATTTACATTGCTAATGAGTTGTACCGAATACAGCAGCGAGGTGGCGACCGCCAGGCGGTCGAACGGCTGTTGAGCTCGTTGATTAACTACACTGCGACTCATTTTAGTTACGAAGAATTGTTGATGGAGCGCCACGACTACCCCGACCTGGATGCACATAAACACAAGCATCAGCAGTTGGTGCAGCAAGTCGTTGATTTTCGGAGTCGTATCGAGCGGGGCGACCAAGTGGTAGGTGAGTTGCTCGAATTTGTGAAGCGTTGGCTATTGCAGCACATTCAGCACAGTGACAAAGCCTATCAAGCCCATCTGAATGACCGAGGGGTTCATTAACCCCTCGTCAATCTATCTACGTGGTTAAAAAGCGCTGATGCCTGTTTGACCACGGCCCAATATCAGCGCATGCACATCATGGGTACCCTCGTAGGTGTTAACTGACTCGAGGTTCATAACATGCCTTATCACGTGATACTCATCGGAAATACCATTGCCGCCGTGCATATCACGCGATTGACGAGCGATATCCAGCGCTTTACCACAATTATTACGTTTAATAAGCGATATAGCCGTTGGATTAAGTGCGTCTAAATCGAGTTGACGACCCGCTTGGAGCGCTGCGAGTAAGCCCAAGCTTATCTCCGTTTGCATGTCAGCTAATTTCTTTTGAATCAGCTGATTGGCGGCCAGCGGACGCCCAAACTGCTCACGGTCCAAGGTGTATTGACGTGCTGCATGCCAACAAAACTCGGCAGCACCCATGGCTCCCCAAGCGATACCGTATCGCGCCTTGTTGAGGCAACTGAACGGCCCCTTAAGACCGCTCACGTTGGGGAGTCGTTGCTCCTCGCTGACTTCAACATCATCCATTACAATCTCACCGGTAATCGATGCGCGTAATGAAAACTTACCTTCAATTTCGGGCGTGGATAAGCCCTTCATGCCGCGTTCTAAAATGAAGCCGACAATATCGCCGTCGCATTTAGCCCAGACAACAAACACATCAGCGATAGGTGAGTTAGTTATCCACATCTTTGAACCCGTGATGCGGTAACCGGCCTCGGTTTTTATCGCTTTAGTTCGCATACTTGCGGGATCAGAGCCCGCGTCGGGTTCAGTGAGGCCAAAACTACCGACCCATTCACCGGTTGCCAATTTGGGTAGGTATTTTTGACGTTGCTTTTCGCTGCCGAATGCGTGAATAGGGTGCATGACTAAAGATGATTGAACACTCATCGCACTGCGGTAACCGCTATCGACGCGCTCGATTTCCCGTGCGATTAAGCCATAACTGACGTGATTTACACCGGCACCGCCGTATGCTTCTGGAATGGTCGCGCCGAGTAAGCCTAACTGCCCGAGCTCTTGCATGATTTCACGGTCAAAGCGTTCTTCGCGAAATGCAGATTGGACGCGGGGCATCAGCTTAGCTTGGGCGTATTGATGAGCTGTTTTTTGTATTAACAGCTCTTCTTCAGTCAGTTGGTGGCGTAGGTTAAGTGGATCTGACCAATCAAACGCAGGTTGCGGCATGATACCTCTCTTAAATTTTAGCTCGCCATCTGTTTAAGTTCAGCTGGCGCTTGGATAAATAAAATCGACTGTTTGGTGTCGATAATATCCTTTTGTTTTAGCGAGGAAAACACGCGACTCACAGTTTCTACAGCTAAACCAAGATAGTTAGCAATGTCAGTGCGTGTCATGGGAAGTTTGAACTCATGACGCGAGAAACCGTGTTCATATAAATGATCAGATAGACCCATAATAAAGGACGCCACACGTTGCTCAGCCGTGGTGTTAACCACGTTTAGATAGTGCGTATTGCGTTGGCCAATACGGTGACTGAGGAGTCTGAGTAGGTTTTTATCAACACCTGTGAAGTTTTGTGCGAACAATCGATTTAGCTTTATTTCGCACAGCATTGAGGTTTCCATTGCCTCACAGTAGGTTACAGCAGCACCGTTGGAAATAGACTCCATGCCAATGATATCACCGGTTAAATGGAAACTGGTGATTTGTTGTTTACCCTCGCTATCGATGGTGTAGCATTTCACCGAACCACTCTTAACTGCAAATAATGAATTGAGTGGCTGGTCAGGGCTGTAAACCATGTCACGTTTGCTATAAACGTGCGGTTCACGGCTACTTTTGTCCAATTTATCAATCTCACTTGAGACAAGACCCGCGGGTACACAGATAGACTGCATACTGCATTGGTTACATTGAATTGGATTTCTCATACCTGACTCGCTTCGACGGTGATTCATGCGGCACATCTGACGTCCCCTTAACACCTGATGGTGTTGATATAGATCAGTATTAATCGTGATGCAGAGCGTAGCAAATGCCTGCTTTGCAAAACTTGATCTAGATCAAGCTGGTTATAAATTATCCGCTATCTTTATATTACACGAGAATACCGCATTTGATGAGTATTTAAATACTCATCGAAACTGCTAGCAATTGTCCTTACCAGAAGCTTACCTGCCGAGGTGATCATTAATTGATCTGCGGTGAGTTTGACTAAGCCGTCGTCAATGAAGGGTTGTAAGCGTTTGATCTCTTCATCAAAGTAACAAGCAAAGTTATCAATTGACCATTGTGTAGTGAAGGCATGAAGGTTAACTTTAAACTCACACAGTAACTTTTTAATTAAATCGCCGCGAATCTTATCCTCGAACGTTGAGTGATAGCCTTTGACAATAGGCAGTTGCTGCTTAACAAGCGCATCGTAATAATCTTTTAAGCCCTTTTCATTTTGCCAAAAATGACCGTCGATGTGAGAGATTGAAGATACGCCGAGTCCCAACACTGCGCTTTGATCTTGAGTGACATAGCCTTGAAAATTGCGGGTCAGAGTGCCCTCGCGCTGAGCGATGGCAAGCGAATCTGTTGGCTTAGCAAAGTGGTCCATGCCAATAAATTGATAATCGAGCCCAGTTAGATGCTCAATGGCTTGCTTGAACAAGGCGAGCTTTTGCTCAGCCTTGGGTAGCCAACTCGTTTTAATTTTTCGTTGCGCCGCAAAGCGCTCCGGTAAATGCGCATAATTAAAGAGCGATACACGATCGGGATTCAAACGCTCGACTAGCGCAAGCGTGTGAGCAAACCGAGTTTCGGTTTGTAGCGGCAGACCATAAATGAGATCAAAGCTAATAGACTCAAAGCCGAGAGAACGCGCATGACTGACTTGCTCTGCTACGAGCTCGAAGGACTGAGTGCGATGAATTGCGACTTGAACGTCGTTATCGAAATCTTGAATACCAAAACTTAAGCGATTAAAGCCTAAAGCACGTAATACACTGAGTTTTTCATTATCACATTGACGTGGATCGACCTCGATACTTAGCTCCTTGATGTTTTGATTCGAACTGACATCTTTGAGCAAAGCCATCAAACGTCTCAGTTGAGCTGTATTTAAAAATGTCGGTGTGCCGCCCCCGAGGTGGACGCTCGCAATATGCTTGTTAACTAATACATTACGGTAGAGCTCTAACTCCGTGCCTAGTGCATCTAGATATTCATCGGCTTTATACTGATGGCGAGTAATAATCTTGTTGCAACCGCAGTAATAGCAAAGCGAGGCGCAGAAAGGTAAATGGATATAGAGCGAAATCGGCTTTTTATAATCCGCAACAACCTTTTGACAAGTGATTGTGTCGACCTGTTCATGGAAGCTTAAAGCCGTTGGATATGAAGTATATCTGGGCCCGTGAATATTGTACTTTTTCAGCCAGTTCCAGTCCCACTGCTGCATGTTAAACCTCCGATTATCGTGATACGGCGGAAGTTTAGCAGTTAAGCACGCTCGGTATGTTTTAGCTTTTGACTTGAATCAAGGGGGGCTTAAAAACGCTCAGTGATTACTTTTGGGCTCTTCATATTCATCTAAACATGCCAGCCATACCGCGACAATTAGCAAGATACTTCCTACGGTGATTCGAAGCCACAATGGTAACGGAACCAACCAAGAAATCAGATAGCCACTCGCCATCATGATAATCGCGATAATTTTATTGCGGCGACGTATTTGTCGATGTTCGCGCCAAGCAATCAGATCGGGACCGTATTTAGGGTGGTTTAATAACCATGTTTCGAGTTGCGGCCATCCTTTACTTGCGGCCCATAACGCGACGATTAGGAAAGGAACGGTTGGCATGACCGGTAGTGCAAGACCGATAATGCCAAGCATAACAAATAGAACGGCAATACAACGCCAAATTGTGATATACATCCACTTCATGAATACGACCCAAGCGCTATGGTCGCTCGAGTGTACGCAAATCTAAAGGGCTTCACCAGCTTTCACTATCACAAAAACCGAATTGATAGCGGATAATTTTTGATAACACCCTCTTTAGCGTTCATCGCCCCGAGAATAACAAAAATGATCGAGAGTATGCCGAGAATAAATAACGGTATAAACGATAAGCCAAAGGTAATAAAACCGAGTAAAAATAGCACGATTGAGTATATTAAAGCGCTTAAAAGCCAATTAAAAATGATTCGGCCATGGGCATCAATGTATGAGTCCTCGCGCTTGAGGATCCACATTACAATGGGCACTAAAAGGCCTATGACGGGTAATACAAAGCTACAAAATTGTGCAAGGTGCATGAAGAACGCATAGGTTTTTTCATCTTCAGTGAGCTTACGCAACCCGTCAAACTCCGACTTAGACCCAAGCTCACTTTCATTATTAAGTTTCTCGCGCTGTCGGTTGTACTCATCCTCCGAGATACTGCCCTCTTCCTTTAACTGATTGAGTACCCGTAATTTTTCGTAATCCATGCTTTATCCTCATGGGTTAAAAAGGACGTTAAATATCTATCCAATACTAAAAAAAGTCGGTAAGCTAATTGCTTAAAAAAGGTACGGAAAATGCTGAAACTGACTCGTTTATCTCACCCAAAGCGCCAATCAATGTGTGGCATTATATTAGCTACGTTATTTGCTGGCCCAGCGTTTGTTAACGCAAAAGCAACAGTCAATCAGTATGATTACCAAGACTCTGTTTCAACTGTCAAGGATGTTTTAGGTTATGAAATTGGCACTAAAATCTCTTCGCCCGATGCCATATATCAGTATTTTAGAGCGCTGAGTGACAGTCATAGTGACCGTGTTAGGTTAATCGAGTACGGGCACTCATGGGAGGGACGTCCTCTCTATTTTGTTGCCGTATCGGCCCCCCAACATATTGCTGAGCTTGATAACTATGCTGCACGTATGAGCGCACTCGGTGACCCGCGTAAAACCTCTTCACGTGAGGCAGAGCAGTCGGCAAAGGGCATACCGAGTAGTGTTTGGTTATCTTATGGCGTACATGGAAACGAGATTTCATCTCCTGAAGCTGCCATGATGACGCTGTATCATCTGTTAGCAGATACATCAGCTGACACAAAAAACTGGTTAGAAAATACTGTCGTGTTTATCGATCCGTTACAAAACCCCGATGGTCGGGCTCGGTTTGTTAGTCGTTATTACGCAACTGTTGGCTTAACTCATGATGCAGACCGACGAAGTGCCGAACACAATGAACCTTGGCCACAAGGACGCTCCAACCACTACCTTTTTGATCTTAACCGTGACTGGATTGCGCTTACGCAGCCAGAAATTAAAGGTCACGTGGCGGCATTAAAAGATTATCCACCGTTGCTGTTTGTTGATTTACACGAAATGGGTGGAGACTCGAGTTACTACTTTACACCTGAAGCGCGCCCCTATAACCCCTACATCACTGAGTCACAACGCGAAATATTACATTGGGTGGGGCGCAATAACGCAGAGTGGTTCGATGATGCCGGTTATGACTACTACACTCGCGAGATATTTGATGCCTTTTACCCAGGCTATGGTGCAAGCTGGCCGCTTTATTCCGGTTCGGTGGCGATGACGTACGAAATGGCCTCGGCACGTGGTCATCGTTTTGCGCGCGAGGATGGTACGATACTGACCTATCTTGATGGCGTTGAACGCCACTTTACCAGTAGTTTGGCGACTATTGAGACAGCCAGCGTTCGTCGCGAGGCATTATTAAATCGATATCGCGATTATCGTGCGAGCGCTGTCGAACAAGGTCGGGCGAGTGACCGTAGGACCGTGGCTATTGCTGATCCAAAGAACCCGGCGGGGCAACAGCGGCTTGCAGCTTTACTGCAGGAACACGGTATTGAGGTGATGCGCAGTGAAAAGGCGCTAGAGGTGTGTGACGTAAACTACCCTAAAGGTAGTTACTTTGTTGACATGGCACAGCCGAACTATCGTTTGATTCGGGTGTTGCTAGACGAACAAATCGATATGGCTGATGATTTTGTTGAACAACAGAAGCAGCGCAAAGCTAATTTATTAGATGATCAGATTTATGACGTAACCGGCTGGTCGCTCCCGCTTATGTTTAATGTCGATGTTGCTTACTGTGATGAAGCGGTGCAATCACCCGTGGTACAGGAAGCTATTGAGCCAATAGCACCTGGGCGACTAACTAATGCAGACGCTCAGATCGGTTATATTGTGAAAGCGGGTGATATGAACTCAAGCCGGTTTATTGCTGCCGCGCTGCGCGCGGGCTTAGCGATTAAACAAAGCGAACTGGCTTTTACCCATGAGAAGGCAGGTGAATTTCCAGCCGGCAGTGTCATCTTAACGCGAGCTGAGAACGCCACGAGCGATCTAGTTACCACCCTGCAACGTTTAGCTGTTGAAACAGGCGCTCATATCATCGGGGTTGATACGAGCTGGGTGGTTAAGGGACCTAATTTTGGTTCGGAAAATGTTCAGTCGTTAACCGCGCCAAAGATTGCAATGGCATGGGATGAGCCGGTTTCATCATTAAGTGCTGGTCACACGCGTTTTGTAATTGAACGGCAAATCGGTTATCCGGTCACAGCAATACGTACGACGCAGTTAGTAAGTACCAACCTAGCAGGCATTGATGTGTTGATCCTGCCAGAGGCTCAGGCGAGCTATGCGAACTATTTTTCGCCAACAGGTCTCACGAATTTGCAAAATTGGGTCGAAAACGGTGGCGTTCTTATCACTTTGGGTAACGCAACAGGGTGGGCTGTAGAGGCTGACTTACTGTCGACACATATGGAATATGCCGCGGATTCGGCTGAGGCAGACAACGCTGATGAAAAAGCGCTTAGACCTGCCAAGGTAATCGAGTCTGCCGCGGTGTTTAAGGAGCATATCAAAGCATCCGAAAAGATGCCTGACTACGTGCCGGGCGCCTTGGTTAATGTTGAAGTCGATCAGAATCATTGGCTAACTGCAGGAATACAGAGTGAACTGGTTGCTACATTTACGGGTAATCAAGTGTTCGCTCCCCTGAGTATTGACGATGGCCGTAATTTAGCTTGGTTCGCTAACGCTGAGGCCGTATTGGCAAGTGGTCTGTTGTGGCCAGATATAAAGCAACAACTTCCGTTTAAGCCGCAATTAATGGTCGAGTCTATTGGCAAAGGGATGCTGATAGCTTATGCGCAATCGCCTACTTATCGCGCTTATATGGATGGCTGGGTTCCGTTGCTGACAAACAGTCTGTTTTTGGCACCTGCTAAAACGAAATAACGAGGTCATGGTTTAACATGGATTTGAGAAAGGTCAGCGATACGCCAAACGATTCGGCGGACGACGTTGTTAGCCAGTTTACCGGAAAAGTAGCCCATCGAATTTATTGGGGTGCCGTACTGGTAACGTTGCCGCTGACCATCATCCAAGCACTTGAGGGTAAGTGGTTAATGCTCGCCTGGCTGTGTGCATTCTTGTGCTACACATCTATAACAGCGTTGCGCGTTAAACGATTGAGTAAGCGGCGCGGGCGTCACATTATCTTTATCACGTTGTTGTGTGCAGCGGTGATGTACTCGACACTGGTTAACGGAATTCATGGCTTGTTATGGGCCTACCCGGTCATGGCGTCGATCGCATTCTTGCTCTCGTGGCGACTGGCGATCGTCGTTGCTGTCACATTCGTAATCTTATTAACCAGTGTGAGTCTATACACGATTGAACCTGATGTAGCTTGGCGCTCATTAGTGTCGCTGTTAGTGCTAATGATCCTCACGTTAACACTCGTAAGGTTGCTGACTCGTATGCAGCGACACTTCACAGAACTGGCTGTCACCGATACATTAACGGGCGTTTATAATCGCAAGCAACTGCAGACTGATCTTGAGCAGCTAGTTGCTTTAAAAGCGCGCCATGGGCGGGCCATCTCTGCAGCCCTATGTGATATTGACTACTTTAAAGATGTGAATGATAAGTATGGTCACTTTGATGGCGATCGACTACTCATCCAAGCTGCGCAACTTATTAAGTCTAACTTTAGGGCTTCTGATAAAGTGTTCCGAGTCGGTGGTGAGGAATTTGTTATTTTAATGCCTGACACGAGCCTCGCGGGCGCTACTCAGGCAGCAGAAAAGTTGCGCGAAAACTTCGCAAAGACTGACTTTGAGCTCAAGCAAGATCCGGTCAATATGACGATTTCTATTGGCGTGAGTGAGCTAGGAAAAGATGAAACTTGGCTCGACTGGTTAGAGCGCGCGGATAAATTGCTTTACCACGCAAAAGACATGGGACGAAACCAAGTCCGCAATACAGTGCAGGAGATAGCGTAATGGCACAATTTGGTGTAGTCGGCTTAGGTCGATTTGGTGCGAGAACTTCGCTCGAGTTACTGAATTTAGGGCATGAGGTGATTGGTGTTGACTCCGACGAGAAGCGCGTCGATGCGCTTGCTGATCAACTAACCCATGCAGCCATCGCGGATGTGACAGATGAGCAAGCGTTACGAGAACTCAACTTAGAAAGTTGTGACACCGTGTTGGTTGCGATCGGTGAGGACTTACAGGCCAGTCTTTTGACGGTTTTACACCTAAAAAGTATTGGTGTTGAGACGATTTGGGCAAAAGCAACGTCTAAAGAGCATCATCAAATACTGTCAAAATTAGGTGTTTCGCGGATTGTCCACCCAGAGGAAGAAATGGGTATTCGAGTCGCGCAGTCGTTGAATTACCCGATGGTCAATGAATATATGTCGCTAGGGCATAATTGGTTCTGCGTTGAAATCGCTGTCAGTGAGAACTTAGAAGGTAAAACAATTAATGATATTTTGCCTGATGATGTCGAAAACTTTCACGTTCTGTTGTTAAAGCGTCGCGACGAAGTCGTTGCCAGCCCGGACTTTTCTAGCGAATTGCAGGGTAACGAGACCATGGTTATTGCGGGTAGTTTAAAAGCGCTAAAATCCATGGCGCCTAAGTTGAAATAATATGAAACTGTGGAAGCCGTCTCTCGCATTTTTATATAAAACCTCCGCACGCACGCAGAGCAAAGCGTTTAAAGCCAGCCCCCCAGTTGTTTTAGCGACGGGCTTTGCAGTGTTAATTATACTGGGTACTTTAGCGTTGAAGTTACCCTTTGCCACGCTAGAGCCTATTACTTGGTTGCAGGCGATCTTTACGGCGACTTCTGCGGTAACTGTGACTGGCTTAGTGGTAGCAGACACGGGTGGCGACTTTACGTTGTTTGGTACCAGCGTGATAGCCGTGTTGATTCAATTAGGCGGTATTGGCTTTATGACGTTTGCCATTCTGGCAGTATCTTCATTGGGCGGTAAGATATCGATTCAACAACGGTTACTGGCTAAAGAAGCAATGAACCAAACGAGCCTAATGAATATCGTTAAAACGGCAAAGGCGGTATTGCTACTTGCCATTATCTGCGAACTGGTCGCCGCATTGGCACTGACTTTTTTGTGGTGGCCCGAAATGCCGCTACTCACAGCGTTTGGTCATGGTATATTTTACGCCATATCCGCATTTAATAACGCGGGCTTTGGACTTTCGCCAGACAGTCTTATTCCTTATGCGAGCAATTTACCCGTTAACTTAATTATCTCGTTTTTATTTATAGTGGGTGGCCTAGGCTTTTCTGTGATCACCAATATGTATGAAGGTCGACGTTGGCGTAATTTCTCGGTATATACCAAGAGTATTTTGATGACCACATTGGTGATCAATGTAGTGTCAATGTTTGTGATTTATGGATTAGAACATAACAACCCCAAAACATTGGGAGGGCTTGATGAGCTGGGTCAATGGACAGCGGCTTGGTTTCAAGCAGTCACGCCGCGTACAGCCGGCTTTAACAGCGTGGATATTGGCTCTTTGACTGATGCAAGTGCAGTATATATGTTGCTGCTCATGTTTATCGGGGGTGGGTCGATGAGTACCGCAGGCGGAATTAAGCTGGGTACTTTTATCATTTTAATGTTAGCAACTTACACCTTCATTCGTCGCCGTGAACACGTAACTCTGATGGAACGTTCTGTATCACAGGATGCGGTGATGAAAGCGCTCGCGGTCACCATGGTGACCATAGCAATGTTATTTATTGGCATATTTGTACTAATGATTCTCAACAATCTGCCGTTTATAGATATAGCGTTCGAAGTTTTATCGGCTTCAGCAACGGTAGGATTATCCAGAGGCATTACGGAGGACCTGACACCCATCAGTCAGTGCATCGTCATGTTATTGATGTTCGCGGGTCGTGTCGGACCATTGACGCTGGTGTACTTCCTGACCACGCCTAATAAGCGCAGAATTCGCTATCCACAGACCACCATACAGGTTGGTTAACAAAGAGTGGGATTGAGAGATCGTAAACATGTTGAAATCATTGAAGTTTACTCAAAAAGTTATTATTGCTGCTTCGGCTATTTTGGTACTGGTTTTAGGTATTTTTACAGCGACTAATTTTTGGCAGATGTCTGACCAAATTCGCTCTGATTTACGCACTCAAATTAATGCGATGTCAGGCTCGGTGTCGAATAATATCTCTCAATGGCTCAATGACCGCATGCGCATTGTGCGGGCCACTGCCGAGTCCTATGATCCTGATGATGAGACCGAAGAGGCTTTGCGTAAAGTCCAACAGGCGAAACGGTCGGGCGATTTTAAGAATGTTTATTATGGTCTTACCGATGGCCAGTTTATTCTCGATGATACGAGTATTGACTTACCTGACGATTACGATGCGCGCCAACGGCCATGGTATCAATTAGCTATCGAGCAAAAGCAACCGACCTACACTCAGCCGTATATTGATGTCACCACCAACGAGTTAACGATTTCAGCGGTGGTCCCTATGACGGAAAATGGTCAGCTACTGGGGGTCGCCGGTGGCGACATGATGCTTGATACCGTTTCGGCAATCGTCAATAACACTGATTTTATGGGGTTGGGCTTTGCGTTTTTGGTGAATCAACAGGGTAAAATATTAAGCCATCCGGAAACTGCGAACGTCGATAAAACGATTTCCCAGTATCTTGGTAGTAACGCACAAATTACTAAAGCGTTTGTTGACTACCCGATAAATGACCGCGAGTACATGCTTACTTTTCAACCTGTTGAAGGGATTGATGGAGTTAACTGGTACTTGGCGGTGGCTATCGATACTGAAAAAGCGTATGCCGATGTTGCCTCATTTGCGTGGTCTGCAGTCATTTACTTAGTGATCGGCATTGCTGCAGTCATTTTACTGCTTAATGCACTGCTCTCTGTGTTACTCAAGCCATTGCGTCAGCTTAATTATGCCGTTACTGACCTGGCGCGAGGAGAGGGCGACCTAACGCAACGTATTTCTGTCAAAAGTGAGGATGAATTTGGCGTAGTCGCCTCGCGCATGAATGAATTCATTGAAAAAATTCAGGTAGCGATTCTTGATGTGCGTAAGGCATCTAAACAGCTTGAAGCCAATGTTACGCAAATGGTTTCAGCCAATAACGAGTCCGTCGCGCTCGGTGATGAACAGTCGGCGCGCACCAATACGGTCGTTACTGCTATTAATGAGTTAGGCGCAAGCTCAAGTGATATATCATCTAGTGCAGGGAGCGCCTCCGAAAAAGCCACTCGGGCGACAGAGATTTCTGTGTCTGCGCGCGAGGCGCTTAAGTTCAATATGCAACAAATTACCGATTTATCGAAGCGTATGAAAGACTCAGTCGATGCCATCCATAGCCTTGATGAGAATACTCAAAACATCGGTAAGATCGTTGAAGTGATTATGGGCATCACTGAGCAAACCAACTTACTCGCACTCAACGCAGCTATCGAAGCTGCTCGTGCCGGTGAAGCAGGACGAGGCTTTGCGGTGGTAGCAGATGAGGTTCGTAGCCTCGCGCAACGCACATCGCAGTCTGCTGGGGAAATCGAGACAATGATTTCTCAAGTGCGTGAGGGCACACGCACGGTGGTGGAAATTATTAATGACAGTCAGGAAACCAGCGAGGCGTGCGTGGCAAGTGCGGACGAATCAACGCGGCATATGACAGAAATTGATGAAGTGATTGCACAAATTGATGATATGAATCATTCTGTTGCATCTGCGACACAGCAGCAAAGCCAGGTGATTCGAACACTTGACCGCGATGTAACAGATATTAATGAAATGAACGAACGCAGTCAGCAAAACTTGAAGAAAACACACCAAGCCTGTCAGACCTTGCAAGGTGAGTTTGATCGTTTAGAGTCCTTGGTAAGTAAGTTTAAATTGTCGTAACTAATTTAGGAGAAGGATTATGAAACGCGCATGGTTAATTGGCGCCCTCGCCATGTTTGGTGGCTCAGTAGTTGCCACTGCACAAGCTCAAGAAATGGCTCAGAGCGAAGCTCCACAAGACGCACAGGCTTATATCATTTCACCGCAAGATGGCGAAGTGGTTAATTCAACCTTCAAGGTTAAATTCGGCTTGTCAGGTATGGGCGTAGCGCCTGCGGGTGTTGACGTAAAAAATACGGGGCACCATCACCTATTAGTGGATATGGATTCGCTTCCGCCAATGGATCAACCTATGGGTGGCGATATCATTCACTTTGGCGGCGGTCAGACCGAAACAACGCTGACACTTGAGCCAGGCGAACACACCTTGCAAATCATTCTTGGCGATAAGAATCACGTACCACACAACCCCGCGGTTGTTTCTAAGAAAATTACTATCACTGTCAAAGGTGACTAATCAAGCTCTAGCTCTAGCTGGGTTTGTTGGTTGGGATCAGGTAAGGTTACGCTGATCCCAACTAATCTTACATGCTTACCCGCACCTCGCTGCCAAGCCTCTTCAGCTAGTTGATAAAACAAACTGGGTGAGACGAATCCATTCGCTTTAGATACTGTGGTTTGATTAAAATCAGAGAACTTAAGCTTTAAGGTTTGCGTTTTTATCGCTCGTTCACGCCAATGCTCGACTTGTAAGCGTTTTTTTAGCTGAGGTAGCAACTGCTGCTGAATATAGTCCTGTACCGTCGTTAGCTGTTGAATATCCGCTGGTAGCGTTTGTTCGACTCCAACGCTTTTACGGGTTCTATCGGTTGTAACCGGGCGCGGATCAATGCCTTGGCAACGTTGAAATAGTAGCCAGCCAGCCTTTTCTCCTAATATTTGTTGCAGTTGCGATGTGTTGGCCGTCTGAATGTGATGTCCATGAGTTAATCCATAGCGTGCAAGTGTTTCCTGACTCTTAGGTCCAACACCTGGAATTCGCTTAAGCGGTAAAGCGGCTAAATAGTCAAACACCTGCTCTGGTGGCACCACTTTCTGGCCGTTGGGCTTATTATCATCGCTGGCAATTTTTGCGACCATCTTCTGATTGGATATACCAGCAGAGCCAGTGATTCCAAGTTGGCTAATTTCCTTTCTAATAGCTTCAACAGTCAAGCTAGCGCTACCTTTAAAGGCATCGTTGTCGGTTAAATCAAGATAAAATTCGTCGATAGAAGCGGGTTCGACTAGCGGTGTATATCTCGCGAGAATCTCACGCACCTGATACGAAAGTGCCTTATATTCGGCGAAGTTTGGCTTAACAAAGATCAATTGAGGACATAGCTGTCGCGCTCGGTGTCCAGACATGGCGCTATGCACGCCGAAGCGACGGGCTAAATAATTAGCTGTCGCGACCACACCGCGATCGCCGCCACCGCCTACCGCAAAGGGTTTATTCTTGAGGCTGGGATCGCGCAGTACCTCAACAGCAGCGAAGAAAGCGTCAAGATCCAATAACGCTATTTTACGAGTCACTTCGTTCAAGTGTTTATCCTTTGAGCTTTTGTGGGTATAATCTCCGAGTACTGGGTATAGTGTACCAGCCAGATTCTTAGGAGACACTCGTGAAACGATTGACGACACTTGCACTGAAGAGCCTTTCATTCGGCTTGGCCGCCATGATCAGTTTTGGCGCCTCTGCCGCTGTTCAAGATGACATGTCAAAGGACGCTATTGCAAAACGTATTGAGCCGATTGGTAAAATCCGCGTAGCAGGCGAGAGCGCAGCTAGCGAAGCCGCGGCGAGTGGACCTCGCTCTGGTGAAGCTGTGTTCGGTCAGTATTGTACAGCGTGTCACACTTCAGGCGTGATGGGTGCGCCAAAAATTAATAATGCGGACGATTGGGAACCACGTCTTGCCCAAGGCATGGATACCGTTTTAAAACACGCGATCAATGGTTTTAACGCAATGCCTCCAAAAGGTACATGTGCTGATTGCTCTGATGATGAAATCAAAGCAGCCATTGAGTATATGACTGCAGAAATCTAATCAATTACGTGCAGTGATAAAAGAATATGAGCCATCGCAATTAGCGGTGGCTTTTTTGTATATATAAGCGGCAATTTCTTGCAACCCACTGGTTATAGTTTATACTTTACGTTTGTTAATAATTGTAACAACCCGATAA
>MDTG01387279.1_pt1 | contig 20653 bp, 21 predicted proteins | sample 811421 | NCBI WGS metagenome assembly MDTG01 (sample SAMN05326645, study PRJNA326480) | marine metagenome | isolation source: seawater | place: Pacific Ocean: South East | collected 2011
ATTTACATCATAATAATTATTAAGATTATCAATTCCATATATTCTGTGTCCATTAGAAATTAATCTTTTAGAAAGATGGAAACCAATAAATCCCGCGCAACCTGTAATTAATATATTCATAAATAATTTTATTTTTTATAGTGTTTTTCTAGAAAGTTTACTAATTTTTTTACAACTCTAATTTGATCTTTTTTGTTTAAGTTAAAATGAATAGGCAAAGTAAAACTATTAAGAAAGAAATTTTTTGATCCCAAGAGGTTTTCACAGTTTTGTGGGTACTTAAAAAAATTTATTGGTATATAATGTTGCTGCAAATAAATTTTGTTTTTTTTCATATAATTAAATAATTTATGCTTGTTTACACTAAATTTTGAAAAATCCACTCTTATATTAAAAAGATGCCATGAACTTAGGTTTATTTGTTTTTCATTTGGTAATAAAATAAAATGTTTATATTTTTCTAGCAATTTAAAATAGTTCGAAGCCATTTTTTTTCTATAATTCAAGAATTGGTCAATTTTTTTAAGCTGAGTAATTCCTAAAGAGCATCCTAATTCATTAAGTCTATAGTTTAAACCGTTAATGATTACATCATACTTCCAATGAAATTTAGATCTTTTAATTCCATGACTTCTTATTAATTTTGCTTTTTTACTGATGTAATTTAAATTTGTTAACAAGGCGCCACCTTCTGAGGTAGTAATTGTTTTAATAGGATGAAAAGAAAATATAGTTATATCTGAATGCAAACAACATCCTGTTTTAAATGTTTTGTTCTTATACAAATACTTAGAGCCTACAGCATGACAGGCATCCTCAATAATTTTAAATTTATATTTTTTTTTAAGTTTATTAATTTTCTCTAAATTGCACACATTTCCACCATGATGCATCAGAAATATCAAATCAATTTTTTTAAGATTATTTTTTTTTATGCATCTTAAAATATTTTCATAATTTATAATTCCCGTAATCTCATCAACATCAACATAATAAATTTTACATCCCATCATATGACTGATGTTGTACGCAGATATGAAATTTATTACTGGCATTAATACTATATCATTTTTCTTAATATTTAGCGAAAGCATAGCTAAGTGGATCGCTGAAGTACCACTAGAACAGCTGACTACATGCTTGGCTCCAAAATATTTATGAAGTTTATTTTCAAATTTTTCTTGTAAAGGTCCCTGAGTTAAAAAATGAGATTTAAGAACATTTTGAATTCCTTTTATATCAACTTTATCTATGTAATGAGAACCATAATGAATTGATTTTTTAATATATGACATTATTTATATTTATATTTTTATGGTTAAGTTGTAATTAAAAATATTATTTTTACGATAACAAAATTAATAGCTTATTATATTTTTGTTTTTAAAAAGAATATTTTTTAAATTTAAAAAAGTTTACAAATTTTTCACAAAATCCTAATGATGCTTTTTAGTTAAATTTTTCATAGAATATATTAAAATCTTTTGAAAATTTGATAAAAAAATCTATTTATTTGTTGATTTATAATAATCATAAAAAGATAATATTTTATTGTACTTAATAAGATTAATTACTTTCGATGTTTGTAATGGTAATTTGCAATGAAAAGTCTTTATATTTAATCTAGATGTTAAAATCAAAGCAAAAGTTGTTAATCCAAAAGAATATTTTATACTTGGAATTAGATTATTTAAATTAGTGTTTACTATTTTTGCATTTATTTTTTTTATTTCTTTTCCAACTATTCCCTCGATATCTTTCGTAGTTTGTTTTGGGTGTAATTTTATTAAAATTTTATACTTTTTGAATTCATTTAAATTATATATTTTTTCTAAAAAAAATTTCATTGAGTCATAAAATTGATTATATTTTTTGCGTTTATTTATATTCACCGGTTCTGCAAAATAAACAATAAATTTCTTTTTTCTTTTTTTTAAGTTTTTAAAACTTCGTAAATAATAATTATTTTTTAACTGGGTAATTTTTTTTATTTTATCACTTAATCTTTGAAAGATAATTTTATCGAAAACCCATATTTTCTTTGGTAAGTATATTTTTTTATTTACTCTAAATCTGTCATATATATTTGTAAAATGATCAATTACAGCGATATAAAGATTTTTTTGCTTATTCAGTTTTTTAAGTATTCTTTTTTCATAATCTCTATGGCCCGTTCCAACAACAATGTAATCACTGCACATGATTAAATCTCTTAAACTATCAGAATACTTTACATTCTTAAAATCTTTAAACTCTTTTCTATAATAATTTAAAGAATTTAGAATCAATTTATTGTTATATTTCAAATAGGACAATATTTGATTCTTAGATCCTGGTTCACCTAAAAGAATTCCAATACCTTGTTTGGAATTTTTTTTCTTTAAATAATAATGTTGAATTATTTTAGAATTAGATTTTTCTTCAAAAAACAACTTCATTTTCAATTTTTGGCATATTTTAATCATGGAGATATTTTCTAATCTTGTACCAATTACAAATTTCTCTACGTTTTTTTTTTTAAAAAAATATTGAATTAAAGCCTTACAAATTTTAAAACTATAATTTTTTCTTCTGAAGTTAATATCACCTATTAATATACCTAAATTAGCTATTTGGTTTTTTTGGTCTAGGTAAATTGTTGTTGTTCCGATTATTTTATCTTTTTTTTTTTCATAGACAGAAAAAAAAAAAGAATCTTTATTATTAAAACTTTTTAAATATTCTAAGCAAGATTTATAGTCATGTTTTTTTTTATTGCTTGAATATTGCATTAACTTCTTATCATTAATCCATGAAAGATAATTTTGATCGATATTTTCTTGTTTAAAAAAAGTGATTTTGAAAATATTATTTTCTATTATCATTAGCTATTTTAAGTCCTAATTTTTTCCATACTTTTTTAAAACCATTAATAATAAATTGAATATCCTTTTTGCTAAAATCATAATGAGTAACCCCTATTCCTAAATAAGATTTAAAATGTAAATCCTCAGCAACTTTTAAATGTCCTTTTTTATAAATATACTTTTTATTATTGTTTAAATTCCATGGGAAACCTTTAGAAGCATATGCAATTTTTTTAGAAAATAATGGTAGTAAATGTAAATTCAAGTACCCTTCTCCTACGGGCAAACCTTCTTTTCTTAATAATTTTACAATTTTTCTTCTTGGAGTCTTAATTACTTCAAGATCTAATTTTAAGCCGTATGTATAATACGAATGGGTAATTAATTTCTTATTTATGTCTGGAACAATTAATCCTTGTAAATTTTTTAAATTTTTATTTAAAATATGTGCATCATTTTGTATTTTCTTTAATATGGTAGGAAGTTTTTTTAATTGTTCTATACCTATAGCTGCTTCAATTTCTCCCAACCTGAAATTATATCCTAAAATATTACTGAAATTTTTAATTTTAAGTTTTTTAACCATGTTTTCTCCATGGTTCCTAATCAATTGAGTTTTTAATGCTATAGATCTATTATTTGTTACTATTACACCACCTTCGCCAGTATTAATATGTTTATGAATGTTTAAACTAAAGCCCCCTACATCTCCAACAGTTCCAGCAAATTTATTTTGTTTTACATATTTTGCGCCAATGGATTGAGCAGCGTCTATAATTAATTTTAAGCGATACTTTTTTGCTATTTTTTTAAATCCATTTATATCACTTGGATGGCCATTAATATCTACAAGCATAACAGCTTTTGTTTTTTTAGTTATTTTTTTTTCTACAGATTTTGGAGTAATACAAAATGTTTTTTCATCTACATCGGCAAAAACTGGTATAGCATTCCAGTGTAATATCGATATTGCACACGCACTCATTGTAAATGGTGGCAATATTATTTCATCTCCTGGTTTTATATCTAAAGCTCCAATTATTGATATTAAGCCTGATGTCCAAGAATTGACAGTAATAGCATATTTTACTTTAAAGAATTTTTTTAATTTTTCCTCAAATTCTAAAACTTTTTTTCCACCAAAAAATTTACTTAGATCTTGCGCATAAAATCCAGATAAATTTCCTGTCTTAATTACTTTACTTGCAGCTTGCAATTCTTCTTTTCCAATTGAATTATGAAGTTTAAATTTCCTATTCATCATCAATGATTTGTAAGTTATTTCTTAAATATGTAATACTTTCACTGCCTAAATTAAAAAATAAATCTATAAAAGATAAATTTTGAATAAAATTATTTCCTCTTTGATTATATTCTGTATTATTAAAATTGAAAAAACTCAATTTCATATTTTCACTATTAAATAAATTTTTATTTTTAATATATTTTTTTGCTCCAATAGTTGATACATATTTCGTGCAGTTCTTTTTTTTACATATTTCTACGATTAAATTTTCACCTTTATTATTAGTATTCAGATTGCTTGAAAAATCAAATTTTGTTTTTATATCTAAAATCTTACAAAAATACTTAATCAAACTTATATTTAGATCAGATATTAATTCATTTTTTTCTTCATATATTTTGAATATCTCTTTGGAATATCTATCAAAATATTTTGTTTTTGAATAAGAATTTAATAATGTATTTATATGTTTTTTAATAAAATCGCCACTATAGTCTATTTTAGTATTATTTATATTTTGAAATCTCAATCCTTTTGATAGAACAGGAATAGTTAGTAAAAATTTTTTATTTTGAACTTTAATATAATTTCTTTGTTGCCAGCTTCTTTTTTCAAATTGAACATTATCTAAAAAAACAAATTCATCGACATGATCAATCAATGCAATATATCCACACCAAGGTAAAAAAGTGGGTTGACTAATTCCAATCTTCATAATTTCTTAAATGAAACTTTGGTAATAAACTGGGCTTGATTTTTTAACATTTTTTTTGAGTTTTCTTCCAATAATTTCATTGATATCCCTTGCTCTTACTCCTAAAGCAGGTCTTCTTTTTTGTAGATGGTTTTTTTTTATTATGGTATTTTTTTTAAGCTCTAATTTAAAATAAAGTCCTTCTCTTCTAGCAAATTTTTTTTCTTCTGGAAGCATATCTTTAACTTTTGAACCTAAAAGAATTTTACTTTTAATAATTTTTTTTACATATATTTTTAATTCATTTGGCTGAGCTGCAAAAAAATGATCTGGGCCTTTTGATTTTTTATTTAACGTAAAGTGTTTTTCAAAATAAGTTGCGCCCAGAGAAGAAGCACACATAGCAGCTTCATAACCTAGAGTATGATCAGAAAAACCAATTTCAAATTTGAATTTTTTTAAAGTATTTATTACATTAAGATTTACATACTTATCAGGCAATGGGTACATTGATCCACATTGCATGATTACTATTTTATTATTTTTATATTTTTTTGCTAAATTCAAAAAAGTTTGAATATCTTTCTCATCAGACATTCCAGTTGAATATAAAATTTTTTTTTTTGTTTTCAGGAGGTATGTCAAGAGAGGAATATTTGTTGCTTCTGATGAGGCTACTTTATGAAATTTTACATATTTGTTAGCTATTCTTGCAGACTTTAAATCAAATACAGATGTTAAAAAATCTATATTTTTTTTTTTACAATACAAATAAATATCTTTTAGCCATGACGGATTTAACTCAATTGATTTAAACAACTTGTACATTTTTTTATCATTTGGGTATAATAATTTTGCTTTAAATAATTGAAACTTCACAGCATCCACACCACATTCTTTAGCTATATCAATCATCTTAAAAACTTTAGATTTTTTTTGATCAAAGTTAGATCCAATTTCTGCAATAATATATTTTTTCATTATATAAATTTTCTTTGAGCTATTTTAATTAATCTATCTGATCCATTTGTGTCAATTGATTTAAATTTAACTAATTGATCAAAATTTTTAAAATTATAGATTAGATTATTTATTTTTGCTTCTAATAATTTAAAATTTTTAAAATACCCAAGATCATAGCAAAGTTTTTTTCTAGAGAAAGGATAATGAAATCTAAAAAATTCTTTATTTTCAGATATTACTGCAAATCGCATTCTTATACTTAAAAGTTCATATTTAGTTAATCCTGATGTGATAATTCCAAGATCATAATTTTTTGCAACTTTACATATATTATCTACATTTGACATAATTTTTATATTTTTATTCTCTAAACTTAAAATTTTACTTTTTTCCCTTTTATCAAAATGAGGTCCAATAATTACACAGATTTTTAAATAAGAATTCTTTTTTAAAATTTGAATTAATTTTAATGTTAACTTTTTAAAATCAGTTCCACCACAACTGATTAAAACTTTCTTAAGTTTCAAATTTTTTTTTTTAAATTTTTCATTTTTTTGCAATACTGCATATTTTGTTCCTACAAATAAATTTGGGTATTTTTTTCTTTTATTTTTTATAAATTTATTATCGTAAATATAGGGACAAACAATTATAAATTTAGAAAAAAATTTAAGATTTTTATAAATTTGTTTTGAAAAATCATCAAATATAATTAATGGTATTTTTAAATTGGACAGAATTTTAACTATTTCCAAAAATATTTTTTTTTTCAAGAACTTAGGGTTTGATAAATCAAGTACTATAAAAAATATTTGTTTTTTTTTAATAAACTCTGATAAGTAAGTTATACTTATTTTTTTTTTAACAAAAAATAAACTATCACCGTGAAAATGAGTCAGATAATTTTTGTAATTATAATTAGTTAATTTTTTTTTAAAATTAAGCATTCTTTTAAAATGCCCAAAACCATATTCATTTGATGCTAACGTTATTGTCAGTGTGTTTTCATTAATCATTAAGTCTTTTAAATGATGAGTGGCTCACTTCAGATTCAAGTTTTTTTTCGATTTGAAATTTATTAGTAATATTAGTTAGCTTAAAAAATATTTTGTCTAAATTATTTATATACTTATCAATTATTTTCTTATTATGATGTATTGTCAAGTATATGAGATTAGAAGCTAGATATTTTTTTAATAGCATTTCCTGAGTTATAAAAGTCTTAAAATATTGATTTAGTTCGTTTGAAAAATTAAAGGATGTTGTTGCTTCGTATCCAGAAATATTTATATCTAATTGGTTTTTCCTTGCAATTTTTTTCCACTGATTATTTAAATACCTTCCATTTTTACATAATTTTTTCCAAGGTTTCATATCCTCAAAAATTTCTAAAGTAGTATTTGCAGCAACAAACCCAATTCTCTCAGTCCAAAATGTACTACTTATAAAGCTTTCTTGAGCTTTTTTCATAACATTTTTTTTTCCTAAAACTGCAGTTATAGCATATCCATTTCCTAAAGCTTTACCTAACATTAGTATGTCTGGCTCTACACTTGTTTGCAAATGCATCCCGCCATTACATCTTCTAAAACCTGTAGTACATTCATCAAATATTAAAATTATATTATATTTATTACAAATTTTTCTTACCTCTTTTAAAAATGTTATGTTTGGTAAATTATTTCTTGCAACTTCCATTTTTACAATCCCAATTTTTTTTGTTTTGATAAGTTTTAGTAACTGTTCAACTTTATTGTATTCAAACGAATAAACTGTGTTTTTAAGATTTTTATGAACTCCTATAGTTTTTAAGTCGTTTATTAAATGGTTTTTAAGTTGATTTTTTTTAAAATTTGCAGCTAAGTACCAATCATGCCAACCGTGATACCCACATATTGCAATATTATTTTTTTTTGATGCAGACCTAGCTATTCTAACTGCTAAAGCATTTGCTTCACCACCACTTCTACAATATTTAGCCATATCAGCCCAGGAGTGGATTTTTAATAATTTTTTTGTGAGTTCAACTTCTTCAAATGAGTTTAGAGTTGACATTATTCCTTTATTGATTGCTTTAATAACTTCTTTGTCTACATCTTCATTTGCATATCCTAAAATATTAGTGCCTACTGCACAAATCATGTCTGTATATTTGTTCTTATCTATATCTGTTACAGAAATTTTTTTAGAGTTTGAGAAATATGAAGGCCATTTACCCGGTAAAAACATCTCAGGCCTTTTTGACAATAACATATTTCCACCTAAAATAATTTTTTTTGCTTTTTTATATAATTGTTGACCTTTTTTTGTATTTATCTTAGCCATTGTCGGGGATCTCTACTTTTTTTTGAAAAAAAACTACTAATTTTTTTTAAATATTGTGAGTTAATTTTCTCTTTATCATAATTTAGAATTTGATTTAATTGATTTTTATTATCGACACCAATTATAAATTTATAAATATTTTGTTGATTAATAAAATTCATACAAAAATTTATAGGGTTTATTTTATTTTTAACAACAAAATTAACGTAATTTGAATATGGCTTTAATAATATTTTTGGAATATTTTTCAGTTTTAAATTTATTAGCAAACCTTGAAGAAAGATAGATCTAGCTATAATTTTATAATTTTTTTGTACTTTTAATTTAAATTGCAAATTAGTCGGATTTAAGGGAACTTGAAATGCAATATTTTTTAAGGAACTTAGTAATCGAAATTCTTTAAGATCATAAATTGAGGATCCAATATTCATTATACCAAAATTTGAAATTATCTCTTTAATATCATAAAAATTTTTTTTTAAAAATTCACTATCTTGAGCGTTATGGAATAAAATTGTATGAGGTATAATAGTCAAATCATTTAATATTATTTCTATTTTTTTTTTTAATAATTCTATTCTAAGTTTATTTGTATAATTATTCTTTGTTATTGAATCTACTTTTGTAAAAATTGTTGGTTTAAAATATTTGTGATTAGATTTAAAAAATTTACCTAAAATTTTATGGTTATTATATCCTTCAGCAGTATCAAATTGTTTAATATTATTAAAAGCACAATGTTCAAGAAATTTAAATATTTCAGATTCATTTTTTTTTTTTAAATTTAAAATACCATATTGGTTGTTTAATTGCGCAGTTCCTAAAATTAGTTTTTTGTTCAAGATTTAAGTCCCCTAAAAATTATTTCTGCTTGTTTCCAATCCTCAAGATAATCTATATCGACTGCTCTGTATTTTGGTATTTCTAAACCTTTATACAATTTATCTAAATTTGTATTTTTTTTTATTTTTTTAAAAAGATCTATTTTCATGCAAATAAAATCACCTGTATCGAAATATTTTTTTTTAAAATATTGTGAATTTTTTTTATATGAACCACTGACTACAGGATTTAAGGATTTATCTGATTTCATTTCGAATGCCCATTCTATTGGAGTGTTAAAGGATGAAACTGATATTATAATATTTTTTTTATTACTTTTTAATAAATTGGAAGCTTTTTTTAAATCACTAGCAAGGAGTAATGGGGCGCAAGCTGAGACACACCAAATTTCATCAAAAAAAATTTTGTTATTTGAATAAGTGTTGACAACATGTCTTATAACATCAAAAGTGGAAACTTTGTCACCAGATAATTTTTTTGGTCTAAAGAAATCAATATAATTTTTTGGAATAACTTTAGAGACTTTTTTTGATTCTGTAGATACAAATATTTTTTTGAATAGTTTACTTTTTTCTAGAGTTTTTATTGTATAAAAAATAATTGGTTGACCACAAAAATTTTTTATATTTTTATTTTTTATCCTTTTAGAATTTCCTCTTGCTGGAATAATAACTAAACGTGATGCCATCTATGTGATTTTAATTTTATTTTTATGCGATTTTAAATAGTTGCGAATTAGTAAATTTCTATTTTTGGAAACATACTTAATTTTTTTTCTTCTACATAAATCAATAAGTTTCTTGGTTGTAAATATGTTTTTTTGATCATATTTTAAAATTTTTTTTAAATATTCATAGTCATCATATTCATCTAAAACAAATCTTAAATTAGGCTCAAAGTATTCTTTTGGAGCTAAAAAATAAAGAATTTTAAAATTTTTTTGATTATTAAAAATATAGTGAGTTACATGTTCAAAGTCGTCCATTGATCTTGAATATTTTAAACTTTTTACTAAAGAAGAATATTTAATAATTGGATGGCATACACCTCTAGGAAAAGAATTCCAATAGTTTGTAAAAACCTCCACTTTATTTAATTTAAACATATCTATCGCATATTCAGCTAACTCATAATCTATAAGTGGGGCGTCTCCACTAACTTGTAAAATTGCATCTGCTCTATATTTTTTTGCAGCTTTAGTAACTCTTTCCAAAACATTTTCTTCACTACCTCGATAAAAACCAATTTTATTTTTTTTTGCAATTTTTATCAACTGATCATCTATTTGGTTAGTTGTTGTTGCCAAAACAATTTTATTAATGTTTTTAATTTTTTTTAATCGATCTATAAGTATTTCAATTACATTCTTTTTATTGATCTTTAATAAATGTTTTTTAGGAAGTCTTTTGGAGTTTAGTCTTGCCTCTATAGTTGCTATTATTTTCATGGAATTAAAAATATTATAAATTTAAATTATTTATTTATAAATAACAAGATTTTATATTAAGTAATTTATTAAGTTACAAAATTTAAAAATTATTTTTTAATACATTGTATTATATAAAAACTCTCTTTATAATTTTCATATCCAAAATTGTAATCCAATGTTCCAACATTTATTTTTTTAAAATATTTTTTTAAAAAATTTTTAAGATTATTTATTTTGTATGTATTAGTATCATAATTTTTATTATTTTTCGTTTTTTCGTAAATTGATATAAAACATCCATTTTTTTTCATAACTCTATTTACCTCTTCCAGAGATCTTTTTAATAAATTTCTTTTACAATGTTGTAACGAAGTGCAATCTATTATCATTTCAAAATTTTTATCCTGGAATGGAAGATTCTCAAATGAACTCACTTTAATATCATATTTAAAATCTTTATTTTTTTTTTTTATTTTAAATTTCAGCTTTTTAATTGCATTTTTGGATTTGTCTATTGCAGATGGAGTAAAATTTTGATCAACAAGGAAGAAAAAATTTGAACCTGTTCCACTACCTAAATCTAAAATTTTAATTTTTTTTCTCTCAGAGTATTTTACTTTTTTAAAATAAGATAAAACCAATCTAATGACAAAGTTATTTGGATAATAATTACCATCATTATTTTTAAAAAAAATTTCCCATGATTTACTTTTTTCTAACTTCATAGACCTCAATATATAAAATAATCTAAATCTGAGTCTAAAAAAACTTCTATTGCATATTCTGGTTTTAAGACCATTGATCTTCCATGTATATTAAATGAATTATTAATGACAATTCCATATCCCAATTTTTCCTTTTTATCGACGAATTGAGGTCTACTAGTTCCATCTAACTGACGCTAATGCAAAAATTTCTTTTTTTTTTTTGAAATCTACCACACATAATGAGGAGTCTTAGCCCCAAAATTTACAAACTATTATTTTCATAATTTAATCTTCTTTATAGAAAGCTAGACCAATCCCATCTTTTCCGTATGAGTTTCCGTTGTAAAACATGAATTTTTTGTCTTTATGATTTATCACATAAGGATATTCTTGCATTTGATCATCGAATTCCCCTTTTTTTCCTAATGGAAATTTTAACTCATTGTCTCGTCTTTTCCATTTAGTTCCATCTTTTGATTCTGCATAACCCATTCTATAATTCCCAACTCCCTTTTCAAAACAATACCACATCTTATAAATTTTTTTTTCTTTTATAACACAAGGTCTAGCTATAGCTCTCTCATTTTTTTTAAGTTTTATACAAACTGTTCCATTTTGCTTCCAATTCAAACCATCTCTTGAATGAGCTATTTTAATATTATATTTCGGGTAATTTTCATTTACCCACTCTTCGCAAGAAACATACCACATTAGCCATTTGTTTTTACTTTCCCTTAAAACAAAAGGTGCTGTTAAAATTGAATAAGGCTCTCTATTAGTTAATTTCAAAATAGGAGCCATCGAGTATCTTTCAAAAGTTTCGCCATTATTATTTGAAATTGCTAAACCAGTCATTAAAGAATAACGTGTTGTCGACTTTGGTTTCCAACCAATATAATATAAATAAATTCTATTTTTATTTATTCTTATAGGACATGATGCAGTGACACCATTATCATCAAAAGCTCCTAATTTTCCCAATGTCAATACTGGCGTTTTTGATATTTTTAGAATTTTTTTTGGATTATTCAAATCAATATCAAAATAACCAATTAGTGACTGATTATCATTATTTCTCCCACAAAAAAAAACTCGAAAAATAGATCCTTTTAATTGAATAGGCGATGGATCCATACCGTAACTTTTCCACCATTTTAAATCATAATCTTGTGGCTTTATTATTAATCCAATTTTTTTCCACATAAAATTTATTTGAATTCGGTAAGTCTATTAAAATTTTTAATATCTAATTTAAACTTTTTGGTATCATTATTTATATAAACACTATTTTTTTTTATATGTCTAGTTACTAAAGCATTTGCTCCAATAAAGCAATTTTCTCCAATATTTGTCATATGTCCAATTGTCGAATTTAGTCCAAAAAAACATCTTTCTGATATTTTAACATTACCACCTATATTTGTTCCTGATGTAATCCAACAATGGCTTTTAATTTTTGAATGGTGTCCTAAAACACATCCGCTCCAAATAAATACATTATCCTCAATTTTCACAAATGGTTGTATCGATTGATTTTCTAATATCGCAATATTTTCTCCGTGAAGAATTTTTGGAACAAAATTAGATTTTGTACTTATGTAATTTGCAAATTTATAACCCTTTTTCTTAATTTCTAAAAATTTATTTTTTCTTTTTAAATTATTTTGACTGTAGGAAATCGCAATGAAAATTGAGTAATTCTTTGGGGAAAAGGCTTTTTTTAATTTACTCAAAGGAATTAATGGTTTTTTTTTAAAATTTTTTTTTTTACAAAATTTATCATCTGCTGAATATGCTACAATCTCGTAGTCACTATCTTTATTAAAATAATGAGTAAAAATTTCTGAAGTTTGACCTATTCCAAAAATTATTAATTTTTTCAAAGTTCCAACCCTCCATCAATATTTATAGTTTTACCATTAATAAATTTATTTTTAATAACTATATCAACTAAATTTACTAACTCATCAACATTTCCTATTCTTCTTGATGGAGTTCTTAATATAACTTTTGATAATTCTTTTTCATTCATATTTTTTTTGGTACTTTGAGAATTAAAATATCCTGGTGCAATTGAAACTGCTCGTATATTTAAAACAGAAAGTTCTTTTGACATTACCTTAGTCATTGTTTCTATTGCTGATTTAGAACTTGAATATGCTACCTGTCCAATATTACCTTTTGCGGATATTGAACTAAAATTTATAATGACGCTGTCATTATTTTCAATCATTAGTTTTATACAATTAATTGACGTCAAGAATGACGTGTTTAAATTTGCATTAATTACACTTTTCCACTTATTATATGAATGAAATTTATAATTTTTATAAGTTCTTTTTATTATTAAAGAATTATAAATCATTCCAGCCACATTTAATAAAATATCGATTTTTTTATATTTTTTTTTTGATTTTATTAAATAAAAGTTTTTGAGATTTTTGATTACTTAAATCACAAGTGTAATAATCAACTTTTGAAAGTTTATCTTTTTTATCAATCTTTTTATTATCTACTGCAATTATATTATATTTTTTTTTTGAAAAAAATTTGGTTAGTTTAACTCCTAAACTTCCCGATGAACCTGTTATGATAATATTTTTCATTTAATATTTAATAATTTAATTATATCCTCAACTTTTTTTAACTTCTTTATTTCTTTAGGAGTTAGATGTCTTTTTACGTTTTGCTCTAAAAGTGATATTAACTCCATTTGTTTTAATGAGTCCATTGAATTTATATTTTTTAAAACAAGATTAGATTTAATTTTATGCTCCTCTAAATCAAAGAGTATAGACAGTTTTTTAAATAATTGTTTTTGTTTCATATATTTTTTTTATTTTTACACGATCGATTTTACCATTTGCATTTTTCAACATTTTCTTAGTTAAAAAAATATTTGATGGGATCATATATTTAGGCAATTTTATTCTTATGTTTTCATAAACATATTTATTTGAATATATTTTCTTTCCACTAACTACAGCAATTATTTTATTTGTTTCATTTGTTTTTTTTGCAAAAACAGCTACTTCTTCTACATTCTTAATATTATTCATTGCAGACTCAATTTCACTAAGTTCAATTCTATGCCCCATAACTTTAATTTGGTTATCCTTTCTCCCTTTAAAAAACAAATATTTATTTTTTTTTTCTTCATGAAATAAATCGCCTGTTTTATAACCTCTTGAATACAAATTTTTTCTTTTTGAATTTTGTATAAAAGATTTCTTAGTTTGCAATCTATCATTAACATAACCTAGTCCAACATTTGGACCAAAGAGATATAGTTCACCGAAATTTTTTGAATGTTTCATTTTTTTTTTTGTTTTTTGTTAAATAATATTTAAATGTTTTCCAAATTTTTCCTATAGTAACATAATCAGAGTTAGGTTTATAAATATCTTTTTTTTTAATTCTATATGATGAACAAATACAAGTTGTTTCGGTAGGACCATAAACATTAAAAAGAATTTTTTCTTTATCAATCTCATGTAACTCTCTTAGCTTATTGATTGGAAATGCTTCACCTCCAAAAATTATTTTCTTTATTGGTAAAATATTTTTTTTATTTAATATCTTCATATTCAATAAATAAACTAACAGGGAAGGTGTAGAGAACCAAACTGTTGGTTTGTTCTTTTTTATTGTTTTAAATATATTATTTGGATTTTTTAAATCTTTCTCAGTAAATAGAGTCAATTTTAAACCATTTAATATTGATGCAAAAATATCAAAAATAGAATTATCAAAATAAATTGGATTTAAACCTGTTAAGTTATCATTTTTATTTAACAAAAAATTTTGTTTACATAACTCAGAAAATCTTAACAAACTATCACGACTAATCATTGCCCCTTTTGGAAAACCAGTAGAACCAGAGGTAAACATAACATAGCAAGTTTGTTTATCTGGTATATTTTCTATTTCATTCACTAAATCCTTATTTTTTTTAGTTTTGTTAATAATATTTTTTACTCTTATTATTTCTATATTCTCAAAAAAATAAGTGTGATTTTTTGAGGTTAAAATAAATTTTGCATTACACATTTTAAAAATTTTTTTTAGCCTCTCATTTGGCATCGAAGTATCAATAACGGAATATGGATTACCGGAGAATATACAGGCAAATATTGAAGCAATCGTATAAAAATCTTTACTAGCAACTATTAAAATCAATTCATTTTTATTCACTTTTTTTTTGATAATATATGAAATTTTACATGCTGCGTTAAATAAGTCTTTATAATAGTAAATTTTTTTTGAGCTCTTTATTACAATTTTATTTTTAGAAATTTGAAAAATTTTTTTTAATTTTTTTGAAAAATAGTAGTTGTTATGCATCAATTTCATTTATTAACTTAATTGTATTTATAGCTTCATCACCTGTGGCTAACTTACTTTTTTTATATTTAAAAATATTAATTAACTCAGATGAATTTTTTAACATAAGATTTTTGTTATGATTTAATTTAATTTTTTGTTTTGTTTTGTTATTAGTGATTGAATAAAAATTATTTGTTCTATTTATTGTATATCTTTTGTTTTTAATTACAAAATAATTTGTTTTTTTTGTATTTTTTTTTGTAAGATTAAAAGTAATTGTTGCTTTTTTAAAATATAATACAAATTTTAAATTTGATTTACTAATTATTTTTATGTTGTGAACTTTACCAAATATATTTGAGAACAAATCTATAAAATGAGATCCATTAGTTTTAAGATTTTTTGAAAAGTATACGTCTATCTTATTATCCATTTTTTTTAAATAATTTCTAATAATTGAAATATTTTTGTCGATTCTTCTTAAATAATTTACAAATATTTTGACTTTTTTTTGTTTAGCAATTCCCAAGATTTTGATTGATTTTTTGTAATTTTCACAAAATGGTTTTTCACAAAAAATTACTTTTGGATTATAATATTTTAATATATCTAAAATAATTTTAAAATGAGTTTTTTCAGGTGTTGAAACTATAAATAATTTTGCATCTTTAATTTTTTTTTTTATTTTTTTTAAATTATTAAAAATAGGAAAATCATTATTTTGTTTAAATTTATTTATATTAATTAATTTATTTTCCACTACACCCTTAAGGACAAATCTTTTATTATATGATATCGAACGAAAATGAGTTTCTACAAAATTTTTACTTTTATTATAATCATATAAATATCCAATATTTCCTAAACCTATTATAATTGTAGTAATTTTATTCATATTAACTTATATATTTTCTATTATTAATTTAAAAACAATTTTATATATTGTCTATTTCAAATAAAAAACATGCTTAAGAATTCATCAATACTAATAACAGGTGGTACAGGATCTTTTGGTAACGCATTTGTTCCTCTGACTCTACAAAAATATAATCCTAAACGTTTGGTAATTTTTTCACGTGATGAAATGAAACAATGGGAAATGGCTAAATTATTTAATAATGATAAAAGAGTTAGGTTCTTTATTGGAGATGTAAGAGATAAAGATAGACTTCATCGAGCGTTAAATGGTGTCGATTTCGTAGTCCATGCTGCAGCAACCAAAATTGTGCCGACTGCAGAATATAATCCATTTGAGTGTATTAAAACAAATGTAAATGGTGCAATGAATATTATTGATACTTGTATTGACCAAGGCGTTAAACGTGTAGTAGCTTTATCAACCGATAAAGCTAGTAGTCCAATCAATCTTTATGGTGCTAGTAAATTGGCATCTGATAAGTTGTTCGTTGCTAGTAATTCTTCTTATGCAGGTGGTCACAAAACTCGTTTTGCGGTCGCTCGCTATGGTAACGTAATGGGATCACGTGGTTCAGTAATCCCATTTTTTGAATCAATTAAAAATAGTGGTGTAATACCAATAACTGATAAAAGAATGACACGTTTTATGATCACACTTGAACAAGGAGTAAAATTAGTTTGGCAAGCATTTAATGAAATGGTTGGAGGTGAAATTTTTGTTAAAAAAATTCCATCCATGAAGGTTACAGATATTGCAAATGTAATAGCTCCTAATGCTAAACAAAAAATAATAGGTATACGTGCTGGAGAAAAGCTCCATGAACAAATGATAGGTATGGAGGATAGTTATTCGACATTCGAATATCCAGGTTATTTTAAAATTCTTCCACAAATTAATAAATGGAATAAAGACATTAGACGTATCAAAAGAGGTATTAAAGTACCTAAAGGATTTATTTATAGTAGCGAAACGAATACTGAATGGATGACTAAATCTCAGTTAAAGAAATGGATACAAAATCATATAAATGAAAATTAAAAGACATAACTTGGAAATAAATTAATAGCACCTTGTTTGAATTAATAAATATTATGTAACACTTACTTAAATGAAAAAAAACGTCTTCTTAATCGGTCTAAATTTATACAGTGCTTTTTTAGCTTTAAAAATAAGATCAAAATATAGTTTTGATAATATTTTTATTGTAGAGGCATCCTCTAATTTTATAAATGCATATAAAAAAATAAAAATAAAAAAATATACTCTTAACCCAGGTTTTCATGCTTTAGAAGATATAAGATCAAAAAAACTGATTAATATTTTTAGTAATGAAATTACATTTAAAAAAATATTAAAAACAAGAGGTTTATTAATTGGAAAAAATCTTATTTCTCAACAGGATAATTATGATAATTGGCCTAAAAATATTTTAGATAAATTTAAAATTAAAAAAAGAAAAGTCATATTAAATCCACTAAAAAATATAAATTATTTAAATAAAAATTATTTACGTTATTTAACAGATAACTTTTTTGGCAAAGATAATAATATAAGGTATACTATTAATTCTACTTATCCTTGGTTTTTTCCAAATAATTATGACATTTTATCTAAAGATGAGGCAGCAAAATTTAACTCAAAAGTAAGACAAAAAAAAATTAGACACGCATTTGTATTTCCGAAAAAAGGTCATTTTAGTGAGATTTCAAATTCCTTAAAAACTATTTTAAAAAAAAACAATATAAATGTCATACTTAATAAACCAGTAGAATTTTACAAAAAAAGAGGAAAAGTATTTTTTTCAGGATATAAAAATCTTGAAAATTCTGAAGATAAAAAAATAATCTGTATACCTGTTAAACCCTTGAGTGACTCGATCAAGAAAAACTCATCTTCTCCAAAATTAAAACCTATAAAGTATTTTACAGGTTTAGTTGAAATTAAAAATTTTATAAAAAGTGATTTTGATAAATTTTGTGAAATTATTGTATCATCAGAATTTGCTTTTGGATTAACTAGGATTTCTCAATATTCCGATGTTTTTGGTATAAAAAATAAAAAAATTTACCAAATTGAATTTATTGAACACCCAATGGAAAGTAATATCGATAATCAAATAGAAAATATTATTCTTTTAATGTCAAACTTTATTTCTTTTAAAAATAAAAAAAAAAAATCAAAATATAAAATTAATAGGTTACTCTTGGGTAAGAAATATATTCAGACCTAATAGAAAATATATTGACAAATTAACTTCTGAAACTATTAGATATTTTAAAAATAAAGATAATATCATATTCCCAAGACAGATTACTTGGCCTATTAATTCAAATAAACATCTGTTATATGCAGAAGAAGATTTTAAGAAAAAAATAAGAAAATTTTTAAATGATTAAAAACAACAAATTTTTTTTACACAACTTTTCAGATGTCGTAATTTTTGGTCACCCACAGCATGAAATTATTCAAATTAACAAAAAATTAAAACTTTCAACTATAGTTATAACTTCTATAGATCAATCAAAATTAATGAATAAAAAATTAATTTATTATAAAATATTTAATTCGATTGATGAAAAATGTATCAATTTTCTTAAAAAAAAAATTAATTTTAAAAAAACATTATTTATCGGTATTGGACCTCGCTATATATTTAAAGCTAAAACTATAAGAAAGTTTGAAGATAATTTTATAAACCTCCACAACTCTAGATTACCACTTGATGCTGGGGGAGGAGCTGGATCTTGGACGATAATGCGTGAAGATAGAATATCCAATATGTGTATTCATATGATGACAGGAGATATAGATGGTGGGCAAATAATTTCAAATGAGTTATCCTTATATCCTAAGACATGCATATTACCTTCTGACTTAAAAAAGTATAATTCACAATCAACGATTAAGTTTTATGAAAAATTTATGAATAAACTTATAAAAAAAGGGGAATTTGAATTAAAACCTCAAATTCAATATTTATCTAGATATAATCCAAGATTAAATACTGAAATAAGTGGTTTTATTGACTGGAGTTTAAATTCTTATGACTTAATTAATTTTATAAATGCTTTTGAGGATCCATATAAGGGAGCTTCAACTTATTTAAACAACGGGAATTTTGGAAAACTTTATCTTAAAAAAGTTCAGTTGCATGGTGGGGACACACCAAATCATCCATACATGTCAGGCATTGTATCTAGGCATGATACGGGATGGATAGTTGTTTGTACAAAGTCAAAACATATGCTTTTGATTGAGGAAGTAATAAACGAAAAAGGTAAAAATATTATAAGCGAGATAAAAGTTGGGGATAGATTTTTTACACCATTTGAAAAATTAAACTCTGCTAAATCTAAAAGAATATATTATAATGCATTTGGGTTAAAAAAATAACCCCAAAATGTAATTATAAAACTTTTAAATTAGTAATGCAAAATTTTATAATCATTGGGAATACAAGAACGGGTACTCATAGAATTGCTGAATTTCTTTACAAAAATCTCAAATATAAAATAAAAACAGAAAAACGGAATAAGAATATCTACAGTGGTTTATTAAGAGAGGATCTTTTTAAAAAAGAAAAAAATAAATTCTATATTTTCAAGCCAGAATTAGATAAAAAATTTACATCAATTGAAATAAAAAAATTATTAAAAAAAAAAATACTAATTACACATAAAATTTATAGAAATATTTTTTTCGATTTTAAGGATTACAAATACATTTTATCTATAAGAGATCCTATTTCTGTGATTAATTCAACAATAATGTATGTAACAAAAAAAAATATTATGAAATTCAACAATCAATATAAAATTAAAAATCCTTTAAAATTAGTTCAAAATAAAAAAATAATTGATAAATATATTAGAGCGTACTACAATTTTTATAAAAGTGTTTATAATAAAGTAAATGGTTCCAATTTAAAAAAATTAATAATTGTTGATTATGAAGAGAACCTAAATAAAAAATTTAAAAGTTTTGAATTTAAAGATCGTTTAAGAACTGTTTCAAAATTCCACAGTACCAAAAAAAACAAAAAAGTAGAGAAATTCCTAAATGAAAATTATAATTTTAGTGATTGTTTCAAAATATATAATTATTTTTTAAAAAAAATTTGAAAAAAATATTCCTGACATAAAGCCATAAATTCAAGCAAAGTAAAATTAATAATATTGATATAGCTGTATGCTATTTCTTTTATAAAATATTTTTAAAGATTTTTTTCAAAATATTTCTCAAGTCTATTGATGGTATCTAAAAATTTTTTTCAGTGCATAAATCAAGCCAATTGAGCTATTAGTACTGGTCAGCTGCACGCATTACTGCGCTTCCACACCCAGCCTATCAACGTG
>MDTG01191533.1_pt1 | contig 20651 bp, 19 predicted proteins | sample 811421 | NCBI WGS metagenome assembly MDTG01 (sample SAMN05326645, study PRJNA326480) | marine metagenome | isolation source: seawater | place: Pacific Ocean: South East | collected 2011
GCGCAGAAGGGCTTGACTTCCGAGTTCGGAATGGGATCGGGTATAACACCTTCGCAATAATCACCGGCGATAGTGTTATACTCGTTTAATTTGTATTGTAAACAATGAATTATAGGTAATTTATCTATTTTTAATTTGCTTTTTTAAGTAATCTTTTAATTTAATGGATCCAAACAACTTATAGACTTTATTTGACAAATTCATACTCGTTAGGGCTGAGGCGTATCGTTCGCCGGGTCTAGAGGGTAAAAATTTTATCTTCGTATTAAACATTTTTGCAACTTCTAAAATTGTATAACTTTTTTTATTCGAGATACTATAATGTCTACATTTATTTTGTTTCCAAGCATAATAACATGCATCAACAGTATCCTTTATATGTGTAAATCTTCTTGATTGATTTCCTGGTTTCACAACCGTCAATGGCTTTTTCATTTTATATTGATTTTCAAAAATACCAATCACTGTTGCCATATCACCTTTACTTATTTGTCTTGGTCCATAAACATTATAAAAATACACAACCTCATATTTAAAATTAAACCATTTTTTTAGGTTTTCTAACATTTCAAGATTTTTTGATTTGGTAAATGCATATGGAGATAAATTTTTATCATTACCATTATTACCTATGCTTGCAGATGTGGCTGAGTAAACAAGTTTAATTTTATTTTTTAAACAAAAATTAAATACTTCATTTGTTCCAATTGTATTTGCTTCTATACATTCATTCATTTTCAAAAAACTTTGGTAAATTCTAGAAAACTCACCAAAGTGAAAAACTGCTTTAATTTTTTTTTTATAGTTTTTAAGTGTTTGTGAGATTTTTTTTGTGTCTGATTTTATATACTTTATATTTTTGTTGAATATATGATTTTTTTTATTACCTGTTGAATAATTATCGATACTTATAATTTTGAAATTGGTTTCATTTAATATTTTTTCTATTAAATTTGATCCCACAAAACCTGCACCACCCGTGACTATTATGTATTTTTTCATAATTTTTGATTTAGTAGATTTTAAAATAAATTAAATAAACTATATATATAGAAATTCAGAAAAGTATATATTAATCATTAAATGTATTAATAAAAAATAAAAGTATTATGAAAATTTTAGAACTTTCAAATAATAATTATTACTTAAATTCTAGTAAATTGTTTTTTAAAAAAAACTTTGAAGAAAGATTAAGTTTTCTAAAAAAAAAAATTTTTCTATTTAATGAAATATCAAATTTTCTAAATAATTGTGTAGATAATACAAAAAATGTTTTTATATTTTGTGCAGCAAACTCCATAATCTCCAAAAAAATTAGAAATAACAAAATTTATATTAAAGAGATAGATGAAAAATATAAGTTACAACATAATGAAAGTATTACTTATAAAGACGAAATATATGAGGAAGATGTTTATAATTGTGACACAATAATTATCGCAGACATTGAGCATCAAACTAATCCAACATCCAATTTAATTAAATTGTCAAAAAATATAAATGATGACGCAAAAATTATAATACTGTCTAAAAACATGATATGGATGGTTTTATTAAAACTTTTAAAAATTTTTTTTAGTTTTTCTCCCTTTAAAAATAACTTTTTACCATCATCATATCTCAAAAATCTATTTTCGAGTTGTAATCTAGAGGTAATTAGAAATGAAAAAATAATAGCTTTACCAATCAATATTCCAATTATAACAAATCTAATTAATAAATTATTTAGACTTCCATTATTAAATTTATTTTGCCTGACAAACGTGACAATACTAAAAAAAATTAATCCAGATTTTGAAAAGAAAAAAAATCTAAATGTATCTTTTATTATTCCGTGTAAAAATGAAGAAAGGAATATTAAACATTTTGAAAAAAATATAAGTACAAACAATCTAAATTATGAATACTTATTTGGAGATGATAAATCTGATGATGGAACTTTAGAAGAAATAGAAAAACTATCAAAAAAATTAAATAATCACAAAATTATAAAATATAATGGACCTGGTATATGTAAATCTGAAAATGTTTATGCCGGAATTGAAAAAGCTAAAGGAGATATAGTGGTCATTTACGATGCAGATTTAACAGTTAGTTTTCAGGATATAGAATTTTCAATTGGTATATTAAATGAAACAAACGCTGATTTTATAAATTGTACAAGAATGATTTATCCTCAAAAAGAAAATGCAATGAAATTTTTTAATTTCATAGGAAATACTTTTTTTGCTGGATTATTTAGTATTTTATTTAAAAGAAAAATTACCGATACATTGTGTGGAACAAAAATTTTTTACAAAAAAGACTGGATTAATATTAAAAAAGATATCTCGAATTGGGGGACGAAAGACCTTTGGGGAGATTTTGACTTATTGATTGGTGCTTATAAGAATAATTTAAAAATAATAGAGGTCCCAGTAACCTACTTTGAGAGAAAAGAAAATGAAACGAAAATGAATTCACTATTCTTCAATGCAATTAGAATGCTATATATTGTTCTTGCTTCATATTATAAACTGAGATTAAAAAACTAATTTTATAAAGTTTTTTTTTGTACATTTTCATATAAATATTCAAATGATTTTCGAAACAACATTTTATTTTTCATGATTTTCTTAAATCCATAGTTTTCTAACAATTTATTAATATCTCTAAATTTATAATTTTTCAAAATCATATCATCATAGTGGTGCTCAAAATAAATAAGTTTCACACGATCGTAACTAAGATTTAAACCTTTTAAAATATTCAGTTCATATCCCTCCGTATCAATTTTTAAAAGATCAATACTCTCAATATTTTTTTCAAAAATAAATTTATTTAAAGTTATGATTTTAATAGATATTTTTTTTGAATATGATTCTTTTGATTTTATTTTTAAAATCTTTAATTTTTTATCAAAATATTTTGATTTTTCATTTAAATCGTTAATTGTAGATGAGGAAGATTCTAAAGTTTGGTTTAAATAGCCATCAGTTATTTTTTCACCTATTGCATAATTATATATTTCCACATTCGGAAATACACTTTTTGAGAAATTTTTACTTAAATTTTTGAAATTTATTGGACTTGCTTCAAAAGAATATATTTTTTTAAAATTTAAATTTTTTTTAAAAATTTTAATGGTTTCTCCATTATGGGCACCAACATCTATAATAACTGGATTTATTCTAACTTTTTTTTTAATTAATTTTAATATTTTTTTTTGTTGAAAATAATCAAAAAAATTTAAAATATTTCTTACAAATTTTATTAAGATCATAACTTAAACTTTGCCTGATAATAAATATTTATTGAAAATTTACACAATTATTTTTCTCTTAAATTTTTAGTTTTAAATAATAATTTTTTTAAAACAAAATAAACTAAAACATATGAAATCACAGCAAAAATTATTAGTTGTATTTGAAAAATAGTATAAGAAAAATTTTTTGATCCAAAATAAATTATTATAAAATTAAATGAATTAATAAATATGCTTGCTAAATTATTAGACCATAAATTATTTATCTTAAATTTTTTTATAAAAAATAAAAAAACATAGTGATGTAAATGATCATTATCTGGTTTAAGAGGGTTTTTTTTATGTATTAATTTTCTTATAATTGAAAATAAATTTTCAAAACAAGGGTACCATAGTAATAAAATAATAAAATAAGGTGATATAATATTATTAATATTATAAATTTTTATTAAAAAAATTCCTAATAAAAATCCTAAAGAATAAGCACCATTATCACCTAAAAATAATTGATTAAAAAAATTTAAAACTAATACAAATAAAATTATAACTGATAATATTATTTGTTGTTCGGCTTCTAGAATTATTAAATCATTAAAATTTAATTTGTAAATTATAAACAAGACAATACTAAAATAACCTAGAAATAATCCATTAAGACCATCAATAAAATTTGATCCATTAATTAAAACCATTAGACAAAATGAAGTAAATAAAAAACTAATAAATGTATTCAAAAATAATTCGTCTATTGATGAGATTCTTGAGGGCAAAACTTCTGATTTTGTATAGATCGTGAATAATATTAATATAAGTAATTGAAAGATAAATCTTTTCTTAGGTGACTCTATAATATTTAAATCAGAAAAAATTCCTAAAATAAAAATAAGAGAATAAACAAAGATAATTATTGGGTATGCTTCAAATAAAAAATAAATTATTGGAATAGTTAAGAAAATACCCCCAGTTAAAGGTATTGATTTATTTGCAAATTTCTGATGTTTAGAACCAGTGTTACTTTGAAATGAATTATTATTTTTAAAAAAGTAATTTGAAAAATAAATCAAAGTCAAAATAACAAAGGTTTTAACAATCATTTTAAATAGAAATTTTAAGTTTATACTTTTTTAAATATTTTTATTTGATATTACATATTATAAAAAAAATATAATGAAAATTTTAATCACTGGAAATTGTGGATTTATAGGCTTTAATTTAACTGAATATTTAATCAAAAATGGATTTAATGTAGTAGGTATTGATAATTTAAATAATTATTACAATGTAAAAATCAAAAAAAAAAGACTAGAAATTTTAAAAAAAAATAAAAAATTTAAGTTTTTTAAAATAGATCTCCAAAATTATAAAAAACTAAATCAAATTTTTAATGAAAATAAATTTGATTATGTAATAAATCTTGCAGCTCAAGCTGGGGTAAGATACTCAATAGATAATCCAAAAAAATATATTGATAGCAATACAAACGGTTTTTTTAATATTTTAGAAAACTGTAGATTAAAATCTATAAAAAACATAATATTTGCCTCATCATCCTCAGTATATGGTGATAAAAATAAATTTCCTATTAAAGAAAATGAGGATTTAAATCCAAAAAATTTTTATGGATTAACCAAAAAAAATAATGAAGAAATGGCAGAAATATATTCAAAACTATATGATATGAATATTTGTGGCTTAAGATTTTTTACTGTGTATGGAAAATTTGGCAGACCAGATATGTTTATGATGAAATATTTAAATTCAAAAAAACATTTTAATTTATTTAATAAAGGTAATCATTACAGAGATTTTACCTTCATTGAGGATATAAACAAAATCGTTTTTAAACTCTTAAAAAAAAAATTGAAAGGTTTTAATGTTTTTAATATTTGTAGCAATAAGTCTATAAAAATTACTTTTGTAATCAAATTAATTAATAAATACATAAATAAAGACAATGTAAAAATACGACATTTAGGACTTCAAAGAGCTGATGTAATTAAAACACATGGTAGCAACAATAAAATAAAAAAAATTTTAAAATTAAAAAATTTTACTTCAATTGAAACTGGAGTTAAATCAATGATTGATTGGTATAAATTAGAAAATAACTAAGTTTTTAGTTTAGATTAAAAAAAATCAATTAATTTTATTTATGAATAAAAATTATGATCTTGTAATATTTATGCCATCAGTTGAAGGCGGTGGTGTAGAAAAAAACTTATTTTTAATCTCAAATTATTTAAGTCAAAATATTAAAAAAATTATTTTTGTAACTTCTTCAAAAAAAGTTAAAAAAATTAATAAAAGAATTATAGTTTTAAATCCTAAATTTTTTAACACTGTTATAAATTCAAGAATAATCAAAATAATTTTAAGCTGTTTACTATTATTTAAAGTGTTAAAAAATAATAGAGATGCAGTGGTTTTTAGTTTCCAGGCAAATCTTTATGCAATTTTAATTGCTTATTTTTTTAAAAATAAAATAATAATTAGATTAAATTCATCTCCATCTGGATGGATTAAAAGTAATTTTAAAAAAAAGATATTTAAAAAGATTTACTCGATGTCAAACTTAATAATTGTAAATAGTTTGGAATTTAAAAAAGAATTGTTAAGAAAATTTAAAATTAGATCTTTTTGTATATACAACCCATTAGATAAGAAAAATATAATTAAAAAATCTAATTTGAAAATTAAATTTAAACCTTTTAAAGAAAAAAATTCATTAAAAATAATTAATATTGGTAGATTGGTTGATCAAAAAGATCAGTTAACAATATTAAAATCAATCAATCTCATTAAAAAAAAAATAAAAATTGAACTTTTGATAATTGGACAGGGAAAAAATGAAAGTTTACTAAAAAAATATATTAAAATAAATAATCTTGAAAATTGTGTAAGGATTTTACCTTTCAAAAATAATCCATACCCATACATTAAAGAATGTGATGTTTTTGTTCTATCATCAAAATATGAAGGTTTGCCAAATGTATTATTAGAAGCAATGACTTTAAAAAAATTTATAATTTCAAGCAATTGTCCTACTGGACCAAAAGAAATATTAAATAATGGTAAAAATGGAATGTTATTTAAACCTGGATCATTTAACGATTTATCAAAAAAATTGCTATTGTTTAATTATAAAAAATTTCAATATAAAAAAAAAATAAACTATGCTTACAAGTCACTTAAAAAATATGATTATACTGATAATTTAAAATTATATTTAAAAAAAATTAATGAAATTCGAGAAAATTAATTGACTTACAAAACTTTTGCTTTTCTTTTAAGATATCAATCAAATTTAAAATGCTTCTAGTAAAAAAAAATTTTATAAATTTAAAAGAAGAAAAAATTCTAGATAAATATAAAATTCTTATTTTATGTTTAATGCCAGTTTTTTTAATTGTTGGAACTGCAGTCAGCGAATTAGCTATAATATCTTTATGTTTAATTTTTATTTATGAATTTTTTATTAAAAAAATAACTTTAAAAAATAATATCTTTTTTTTTTTATTTTTTATTTATTTTTGTTTGATTATAAATTTAATTTTTTCTAAAAATATTGATAATTCTATATTAAGAAATCTTACATTTATAAAATATATAATTCTTGTAATTGGAACTGTATCATTTTTACCAAAAAAAAATTACAGATTTAATTTAATTTTAAAAAGTTGGTTAATTATCTCAATAATTTTTTCAATTGATATGTTTATTCAATTTATTTTTGGTAAAAATATTATTGGGCTTGAGTCTCCACTCAAGTTGCATAGAGTTTCTGGTTTTATGGGTGACGAACTTAAGGCGGGTGCCTTAATGTTGGGAATCAGTTTATCATCCGCTTGTTTTTTAATCAAAAATTTAAAATTTACTAACATGGGTTTGATTACTTTAACTTTTTTTTTATCAGCAATTTTTATTTCTGGAGATAGATCAAATTTTATTAAAGCAATTTTAGTTTTTTCAATTTTATTATTTTTTTTAAATAAACAAAATTTAAAAAAAATGATGTATTTAATCTCAATATTAATAGTATTAGTATCTTTAGTAATTTTAAATTTACATACTTTTAAAGAGAGATATGTAAATAATATTTTTTCTGATTTGGTATCTTATAAATTTAATATAATTAAGTACGTAAACAATACTGAATATGGCATATTATATAATTATGGATTAAAAGTTTTTGAAAAAAACAAAATTTTTGGAGTTGGAAATAAAAATTTTAGACTAATATGTGATGAACCTTATAGACAACAATTTTTGAATGAAAATAAAATTAACGAGAATGATTTTAGATGTAATAATCATCCTCATCAGATATATATAGAATTTTTAGCAGAACATGGTCTATTTGGATTTTCTATTTTATTGATCTCAATTTTTTACTTTATTAAATCAAACTTTTTAATAATTTTGGATAAAAAAGATCCTCTACTAGCTTGTCTTTTTTTAAATATTTTAGTTTATTTTGTTCCTATTCTGCCAGGAGGAAGTTTTTTTTCAAGTTTCAATGCTACAATATTTTGGTTAAATTTTAGTTTGTTCTACGCATATAAATTTAATATTGAAAAAACTAAACTTTAATTTGGTCTTAAGAAATAAATATAATCCTTTTTAACCCTAAAATTGATTTTAGAATTAGTGCAGGGTGGTGAAATTGACCAACAATAGTGGTTGGCTATTGAATATATTTTTTTTTCTTCTAAATAAATATTTTCATATTTTTTGCTCTCAACTACAAAAAAAGGAAAGTTGCTTTTATAATTATTTAGTTCAAAATTAATTCTTAAAATATTTTTCGCATTGAAAAATGCAAATAAAAAAATAATTAAATAATATAATTTTTTTTTTGAATTATTTTGATTTAATTTTGATTTATTCAACTTATATGAAATAAAAAATAAAATTGAAAAAAAGAGTAAAGAAATTGGAAAATATCCACCATATCTCAAAGATGGATGATTTAAAAACCACTCCAAGATAACAATTACAGAAACAAAGAAAAATATTTTACTTATTTTTATATAATAAGAATTAGTAAAATTATTATTTTTAAAATACAAATAATAAAGTACTAAGCTAAAAAAACACAAACTTAATAAATAATCTGAAACCTTTGTAAAAAAATATTTTTGAAACCAATTTTCGATCCAATTTATTCCTGAAATATATTTAGATTGATCCTGAACTACATAATTTGGTCCAGCTCCACCTTTGGACCATAATTCTAACCATAAACTCATTCGATTAACCTCTTCCTTTGATAAAGTCCAATCAAAAGCATCTCCAAAACAAGTAAAGCTTAAAGGATAAACTAAACATCCTGTATTTATAAAGTTATGAAATAAATATAAAAATGAAAATATAAAAGAAAATATAATTAATTTATAATCAAATATTAATTTTTTAACTTCCTTAAAATAATCTTTAATCAGAAATACAAAAATAGCTAATCCATATATTAAAAAATATATCTTTATTGTGGATATAAAAATTAAATAAATAAAAATTTTTATTAAGTATTTATTATTCTGTTTAATTAAAAATTTAATTATATTTAAAAATATTATTATTAAAATTAGTTGACCTGCTAAATCAGTTCCATATTCAGACAATCTATTAAATTTTAGAAGTAATAAAAAAACAAAAAAAATACTGAATAAAAAGATAGGATTATTTTTTTTATAATTTTTATTAATCTCAACTAATAAAATAAAAATAGTAAATAAAAAAATTACATAATTAGTTATATTAAATAAATAAAAGTCCACTTTTGGTAAATAAAATAGAGAATTGAGAAATAATATTGATGAATGGTGTCTAAATCCTAAATTTAAATGACCTAGCCCAAATTGAAGCTTATTTTCAGAAAGATTGAAAGAATATGGAAGGTGGTAATAAGGAAAATCATCGTGAGTTTTAAAAATAATTAAAAATATTAACGTTACTAAAAAAAGAACTAATAAATAAAAATTTTCATTTTTTTTGATTTGTTTTTTAAAAAATATAAATAATAAAATTCCAATTATAATTATTACTAAATTATGAATATATCCATGTTTAAAAAAGAAAGTAGTCGAATAGGAAATAATAGTTAATAATAATAAGCCGTTTAGACCTGAGTAACCTAAGTTTAATTTATTTTTGAATAAAAAAAATTTATTTAATAAAAGTCCATAGCCTAAAATACTAAATAAGATAGATAATGTAAAAAAATTAAAAAAAAATAAATTATAAATTATTTGCATCTGCTAAAATAAAATATTAACTAATCTTGTAATTATGTAATCTAAATTTAATGACATTTTATAATTATCACTATAGAAATTAAATGCTTGTAATCTTCGATTAAACCAATTTTTATTCAAAAATTTGAACTTTTTACTTGTTTCTGAATTATCATGCTGAAAATAATAGGTTAGATGTTTTTCTAAAAAATAAATATTTTTTTCAATTTTGGATGCCAAAACTGCAATTCTAAAATCTAAAGTAAGTAAACTAAATTTTTTATTAAAAATTTTTTTATCATTTTTCTGCAAAAAAATTTTTTTTGCAGAAATACAACTTTGCGCAGGAAATTTTGGCCATTTATTATATCTTAAACCAAATTTTTCAACTGACTTTATGGTAAGACTTTTGTTAAAAAAAAATATTGGTCTATCAAAAACAACTTTTAATTCATTATTCAATTTAAAAACTTTATAAATTTGTGAAAGTTTATTAATTTTAAAAAAATCATCTGAATCTAGAAAACAAATAATATTTCCTGAAGCTTTTTTTAATCCAATTTTATAAGTATTTAATTGAAAAAAAGTGTTGAATTTGATTACTTTTTTATAATTTTTAATTTGTATTATTTTTATTTTATTTTTAAACTTTTTTATTTCACTAATTGAATTATCTGTAGAGGCATCATCTACAAATATAATTTCATATTTTTTTTTAAAATCTTGATAAAGACAAGAATTAACACACCGTCTTATATATTTTGAATTGTTGTAGTTAGCAATAATTATTGAGATTTCAGGTTTATTTTTCAAACTATTTTTTAATTAACTTAAATTCTTCAGTAATCATTTCATCAATTAAACTGTCTAAATTATATTTAGGCTTCCACTTTAATAGTTTATTTGCTTTTTTATAATCTCCTTTAAGATGATCAACCTCTAATGGTCTAAAATATATTTTATTACATCTAATTATACATCTGTTTTTAACATCAAATGCTTTTTCATTTAGACCTTTGCCTTTCCATTTAATTTTTAAATCAATTTTTTTGCAAACTTTTTCTGCAAAATCTTTAATTGTATATTGTTTTTTAGTTGAGATAACAAAATCATCAGCAAACTTATAATTTACAATTTTATGTATAGCCTCCACATAATCTTTGGCATGACCCCAATCTCTTTTTGCGTACAGATTTCCTAAAATTAAATCTTTTTGTAATCCTAATTTTATTTTGCATAAACCAGAAACAATTTTTTTTGTAACAAAATTTTCACCTCTGATTGGACTTTCATGATTAAATAAAATTCCATTTGAAGCAAAAATTCCATAAGCATCTCTATAATTTTGAGTAACTATATGTGCAAAAAGTTTTGCTGCTCCGTATGGACTTTGTGGATTAAAATTTGTTTTTTCAGATTGAAATTTATCTTTAGTTTTACCGAACATTTCTGAAGTTCCTGCTTGATAAAATTTTATTTTTTTATTATTTACTCTTATAGACTCTAGAATTCTAAGAGTACCTAATGCATTAACATTAGAAGTATATTCTGGAACAAAAAAAGATACTCCTACATGAGATTGTGCTGCTAGATTATATATTTCATCAGGTTTAATTAATTTTATTAGATTATCAACTGACTGAGCATCTGATAAATCTCCGTAATGAACTCTAAAATTATTATTTTCTAAAAATTTATTTATTCTCAATGTTGGTACTGATGAAGATCTTCTCTTAACACCATGAACTAAATAATTCTTTTTAAGCAACAATTCTGTAAGGTAATAACCATCTTGACCTGTAACACCAAAAATTATTGCTTTTTTTTTTCTCATTAATAATCTAATAGTTCATTTTTTAAGAGACACTTATAATATAAACTTTATTAAAACAATATATTAAAATTGAACAATAAAATTGCAGTTACTGGATCAAGAGGATTATTAGGTTCTTTGTTAGTAAATTTTTTAAAAAAAAAAAAAATTTCATTTGTAGAATATAAAGATAATTTGAATGACCTAAACAAATTAAAACTATGGTTAAATGATAACAAAGATATAAAGTATTTTTTTCATTTTGCTGCCATAAGTTCTCCAATTACATCTGAAAAAAATAAAAATCTTACAAAATTAACAAACATTACGTCTTTAAAAAATTTAATTAATTGTCTTAAAAAAAGAGAGATTTGGTTTTTTTTTCCAAGCACATCTCATGTTTATGGGTCGTCTAAATATAAAATTTCAGAAAATTTTAAAATTAAACCATCAAATTATTATGGAAAGACCAAATTTATAGGAGAAAAATTTTTACAAAAAAATAAAAATAATAAATTAAATATATGTATAGGCCGTATTTTTAGTGTGTACCATAAAAAACAAAAAATACCCTTTTTACTTCCTTCGGTAAAGAAACGATTAAAAAACAAAATAGGAAAATATATAAATATAAAAAATGGAAATTCGGTTAGGGATTTTAATAATGCAGATAATGTAATAAAAATAATATATAAATTATCAATCTTGGAAGCAAAAGGTGTATATAATATTGGTACTGGAAAAGGCCAAACAATAATTAATTTTTTAAAAAAAGAAATTAATACAAATAAAATATTTATACCTATAGGACAAAAAAATAGTATTGTAGCAAATATAAATAAACTACAAAATAAAATTAATGAAAAAATATAATTTAGTAACTGATACTATTTCGAAAAATGAATTATTTAAACTTTCCAAGTGGATTAGATCAGCAAAAAAACTTACAATGGGTAATCTGTGTATTAAATTTGAGAAAAAATTTTCTTCATTTATTAAAAGAAAATATTCAATTTTTGTTAATAGTGGTTCTTCTGCAAATTTATTAATGGCAAAAAGTTTATTAGAAGCAAATTATTTACGAAATAAAATAATAATCGCACCAGCATTATCCTGGTCTACAACAATCATGCCTTTTGAACAATTGGGATATGATATAAAATTGTGTGATTGTGATCCTGATAATTTAGGCTTAGATATAAAGCATTTAGAGAAACTTTGTAAAAAATATAAACCATCAACGATAATTTTAGTTCATGTCTTGGGTCATGCAAATAATATGAAAAAAATATTACAAATATGTAAAAAATATAAAATTTTCTTACTAGAAGATACATGTGAAGCGTTGGGTTCTAAATTTAAAAATATAAATCTAGGAAATTTTAGTTTGATGTCCTCATATTCTTTTTATTATGGGCATCATATGTCAACTATAGAAGGTGGTATGGTTTGTACAAATGATAAGAAATTGAATAATATTTTGTTATCAATTAGATCTCATGGGTGGATAAGAAATTATGAAAATAAAGAGAAAAGGAAAATAGAAAAAAAACTCAAAATATCAAATTTTCAATCTTTTTTCACATTTATTTTTAGTGGTTTCAATGTAAGACCAACAGAAATAAATGCTTTTTTAGGTTTGGAGCAACTAAAAAAAATAAATACTTATAGTAAAATTCGTGAATTAAATTTTATTAATTATAAAAAACTTTTAACTAAATTCTATAATGTGGAATGTGAAACCAACTTACTTTCTAATTTTGGATACGCAACACTTGTGAAGAACAGGGATGCCGTTTACAAATATTTAAAAAGAAAAAAAATAGAGTCAAGGCCAATAATCGCTGGTAATATTGCGAAACAACCCTTTTGGATAAAAAAACATAAAACCCATAAATTAAAGAATGCAGATACTATTCATAAATATGGAATTTATTTACCTAATCATCCTAAGCTGAGCAGGAATGATATAAATTTCATAACCAAAACGTTTAAAAAAATAGCTAAACCAATATTTTTTAAGTAGTTAATTAATTTTTTAATATATCAAATAATTTTTGATAATGATTTGAGGAAGTATACTCACTTATTTTACTTTTTAATTTTGAAACTTTTTTTTCTATATCGGTTGAATTATCAAGCATAAAACTCTCAAATTTTTGTTTGAAGTCATTATAATCTGATGATTTAAATAAATAACCCAATTCTCCATTTTCTAAAATTTCTTTTGGACCACTTGGGCAATCACTGCTTATAATGGGAACTTTATTATTTGCAGCTTCTACGAGCACAAAACCTGGATCTTCCCATAAAGATGTTAAAATAAAACAATCAGACTCACTAAATACTTTTTTAATATTTTCTGAATATCCTGACAAGAAAATATTATTGATTCTTTTATTATTTATGATTTTTTTTAATTTTTTTTCCATTTCTCCTTTTCCATAAATTTTAAGTTTTATTTTTGGATACATTTTTGAAATTTCATGAAAGGAATTTATTAAAAATTCAAAATTTTTTTGTTTAGTTAATCTTCCAATTGCAACAAAATTTTCTTTATTTTCAAAATCCTTTTTTTTTTCCTCTAAATATTCGTTATCAGTCAATACGGGATCTTTTAAATGAAATATTTTATCTTTGTTAAAAATTTTTCTTTCAATCAAATAATTCATTGTTTCAATAGTTGGAGAAGTAATTTTGGATAATTTTTTTGATGAGTATTTCCATAAACTTTTTCTAAAAAAATTTAATTTAGGTTTTCCAGAAATTCTAAGAACTACATTAGTTTTAATCTTGAAAATATTTATTAAAAATAATGGTAAAGATGAAATTAAATGAATTACAATATAATCACATTCATTTTTTTTTAATATTTTTAATAACTCAAAAAAAGAAATTATAAAAATAATTAAGTATGAAAATCTACTTTTAAAATAACCTTCTTTAGGCAAGTACTTAAATAGCCATATATTTTTAAAGTTGACTAGATCTATATTATTATATTTGGACCACTCACCAATTGAATTAATAATTTTTACATCTATATTATTTTTTTTTAATATACTATATGAGTTCAACACAGCTTTAACTGTAGCTACTTCTGATAGAAAAGGTGACCAATAATAAACTTTCATATATACGTTATAATAATAAATGTATTCCAAAATGAAAAACAAAATAATTATCTTTCACCCTTACCCTGACTTAGGTGGGGCTGATAGATCGGTAATTAGATTAATAAATGGTTTAGATAACTGTGATATACATTTGTGCACATTAATAAAGCCAGAATATAAAGATTATTTAAATAAAAAAATAAAATATAAAATTCTTAAATCAAAAAGGACTTTGTTTTCTATTTTTGAACTAAGAAAATATGTGCTAGAGGTGACAAAATCTAATAATTATTGCAAATATATTTTTATTTCAAATCAAAATTTTGCAAATATTATCTCGATTATTTCATTAGCCAAATATAGAAAAATAAAAACTATTTTAATTGAGAGAAATCATATCGTTGAATTATCATTTTATAAAAATTTGCTAGATAAATTTAAAAAATATTTAATTTATTTAGGAATAAAGTATTTTTATAATAAAGCCAATGGAGTAGTAGGTATAAGCAAAGTACTAAGTAATGACCTTAGTAAACTTATTAATAAAAGTGTAACAACTATATATAATCCTGCAGCAGATAGAGATATCTTTGAAAATAAAAATTATTTTAATCATAAAAAATATTTTAAAAAATTAAAGAAGAAAAAGATTTTACTTAATGTTGGTCGTTTAGAAAATCAAAAAAACCAAATATTTTTGTTAGAAGCTTTTAAGGATTGTGTTAAATCAAATCAACAATTACATTTAATTATAGTCGGTAACGGAAATAAATATCAAGAACTAAGAAAATTTATTAAAAAAAATAATTTATCAAAAAATGTTGATATAATAAAAAATATTTCTAATTTAAAAATTTTTTATAAAAAAAGTGATTTATTTATACTTACCTCGATTTATGAGGGGTTTGGTAACGTTTTAGTTGAGGCCTTAAAATACAAATGTCCAATAATTTCATCTAATTGCTTATCAGGTCCAAAAGAAATTTTAAATAACGGAAAATTTGGAGATTTATATAATCCAGATAATAAAAAACAATTAATAAATTTAATAAAAAAACATTTTATAAATGAAAAAAAATTAAAAAAAAAATCTATTGCTGGATTTAAAGAACTTAGTAAATATTCTCTTAAAGAAAATATTTTAAATTTTAAAAAATTATTTAACAAATTATGATAGAAAATTTTATTATCATACCCGCATATAACGAAGAAAAAAATCTTATAAAATTGCTAAGAAAAATTTTGAATTTAAAAATTAAAAATTTAAAAATATTAATAATTGATGACTCAAAACTGAGTTATAAAAAAAATTTGAATTTATTTAAAAAACATATAATTTATTTTCATAGAGGGAAAAAATTGGGAAGAGGTTCTGCAGTTTTGTATGGTTTTAAATATTTAATTAAGAATTATAAACATTTTAAATGTTGTATTGAGATGGATGCCGATATGTCACATAATCCAATAGAAATAAAAAATAAAATTAAATTATTTAAAAAAAAAAATTTAGATCTTTTAATATCAAGTAGATATTCACAAAAAAGTAAAATTATTAATTGGCCAGCTAGTAGACAAATTTTATCCTATTTATCTAATAAGCTTAGCAAGACTTTATTAAATGTTCCAATAACAGATTATACTAACGGTTACAGGCTATATTCTTATAATGCTACCAAACATGTTGCTAAAACATGCGGAAAAATTGGTGATGGATATATAGTATTATCTGAAATATTAGTTCAAATATACTACAATAACTTTAACATATCTGAAACTGATACAATATTTGTTAATAGAGTAAGAGGAAAAAGTAATGTAAATATAAATGAAATATTTATGTCTTTAATCGGATTATGTAAGATTTATATTTTAAAAACCAAATTAAAAAATAAGCTATAAATTGTTTGAAATATGATCTCCTAGTTTCAGTGAAAGCTGAACTATTGACAAAGTTGGATTAGCATGACCTCCTGATGGAAAAACTGAGCTACCACATATAAAAACATTGTTCATTGTGTGTAATTTTAAATCTTTGTTAACTACTGATGTTTTCGGGTCATTCCCAATTCTAGTTCCACCAATATGATGGTAACCAGCATCAGAGATCAGACTACTATTAGACATATAATCTGGAATAGATAACCTTCCAAAATTATTATTAATAAATAAATTTCCCAAATTCTCTACTAAATTAGTAGCGGTATATATTGTTTTTTTTGAAAGACTATAGTTTAGTTTTATTTTTGGCATGCCTAAAAAATCATAATCATCTGAAAGTTCAATGTTGTTATTAATTGTGGGCTCTTGTTCCCATGATGAACTAATTGTTATTCCACATAGTAACTCTCTGTCAAACATATCAATTATTTTTTTTGATATTTTTGGAGCATGACATAATAAATTTTTTGTAATATTTTTAGTAGTATCATTATTGCGCTCGTGCAACGATAAAAATAAACCAGAATTTAATATCTTTTCAGAAGATATATATTTTTTTGTTGGTGATAGCGAGACTGTAAAATTTCCATAATTCATAAAATTTTCAAAATAATGAAAATCATTAGAGAAAAATTTTTTTATTTTTCCAAAATTTCCTATTCCATTCCCTATTATTTTAAATGGATGCTCCATCCAATATTTTCCTACAGGCATATCTGATATTAACTGCTTATTATATCGACCTATATTTAATAATAATCTTGAGTTTTCTATACCACCTGATGCTAAAACAAAAATTTTAGAATTTATTGTAAAATTCTCACCATCATAAGTTTTAAATTTAATTTGTTTCACATTTTTATTTTGAGATACAAAATCATAACAAACAGCATTTAAGCAAAGAAATATATTTTGGGATTTTTTAATATAATCAAAATACTTATCATGGAACATTACATTAGACTCTTGAAATTCAATAATTTTTATATCATTATTAATTTCTTTTTCTCTAAATCTGTTGGAAATTTCTAGGATATTACACGATTGATCTAAATATTGATCTAAATCTTTTTTATTTATTGGCCAATTAAAAAAATCATATTCATCTAATGTACGACATGTGCCTCCCCAGTGACCGCTGGAACCCCCAAATTGACTTAATCTTGACTCCTTTAAGTTATTTGGAAAATTTCCATTAATTTTACCGTCAAATCTACCTATTATTTTTTCATCATAGAATTCACCACCAGCCTCAATAATCAATGTTTTAATTTTTCTTTTTTCTAATTTTAAAGCTAAAGATATACCTGCAGGACCACTTCCAACAATTACTACATCAAAAAATTGACTAGTAGCATTTTTAGCATTAACTATCATTGTCAAAAAATATTTTTAAATTAGTACAAATTAATATTCAATATATATTAAAATGATTATTAAAACATTTAATTTATTTAAATACCTTTTAAGATATTTTAATTTATTAAATTTAAATATAAAAATTAATTCTAAAATTGATTTTGGTTCGAAAAAATCAGATAAGTATTTTCAAAACTCTTTAATAAAATCAAAATTTTATTTTGAGTATGGAAGTGGATCCTCAAGTTTATTAGCAGTTAAACTCAAAAAAAAATTTATTTCTATTGAGACCGATAAAAGTTTTTACAGTTTAATTAATAATTTTATTCCAAAGAAATATAAAAATAGTATAAAATACGTAGACTATGGGCCAACGAAATATGATGCTATTCCAATTATTCCAACTTTTTTAATTAAAAAAAAAATTTACAAATATGCTTTTTTCCTAGAAAATATAAAAAATTACAGAAAAATATTCCCAGATTTAATTCTTATAGATGGTAGATTTAGAGTGATGATATGTTTATCGATGTTGTATTTACAAATTAAAAACAATGTAAAATCTAAAATTATTTTAGATGATTATAAAAATAGAACTCATTATAAAGTGCTTAAAGAATTTTTTGATATAAAAAATATTGGAAGATTAGCAATTTTAAATAAAAAAAATAAAAAATATAATATTCTAAGGATAGAAAATTTGATAAAAAAATATTCTGATGACTCGAGATAAGCTAATAAAATTAATCGCCGGTGTAATATTATTTGTTTTTATAACAGTATTTTCAATCAACTTCTTTGGAGCGGTAATACAAAACAAAGTTGTATCTACTCTTAATTCAAAAAAATTTGAACAATTTTTAGTATATAGATTTAATGACTTACTTGAGAAAATTGCTGAAGGAGATTTAACTGAAGAAGATGTTAACTATTATTCAAAAATATTAAAAAAAATTATTATTAAGTTTGATCCAGTATTAAAAGAAATTAATACAAATGATTAAAGATATTGAATTAAAATTTTTAATTCTTACTCTTTTTTTTTTATCAATACTAGGAACTTTAATTCAATCATTTTATACTTATGATGGTTTTCATTGGGGTTTGATTGCAAATAGCTCAATCGAAATTTTAAAAGGAAAAATTCCATATAAAGAAGTTTTTATACATTATGGTTTTTTTTTTACTTTAACTAATGCTCTCATATTAAAGATATTTGATTTTAACATAATTCATTTAATGAATTTTGCAGGTATTTTTTTAGCGTCAGGTAATCTTATATTAATTTATCTTATTAAAAAATTTATCAATAATGATTATGCTGCACTCGGAGCTTTAATTATATTTCTTTGCCACCCTTTTGCAAACTACCCAACTTATAATTATTTTTTTTTCTTTTTAATTAATTGTTTTTTTTTCTTTTTAACTCAAGATAAAAAATATAGTTTTTTTTTTGCTGGTTTTTTTTTAGCATTATCAACTTTAACTTATGAAAATTTTTTATTTATCTCATTTGCTATATTATTTTTAATTTTGTTATTATATGGAAGAAAATTTATTCTTATTTTATTAGGTTATTTAATTCCTGTTATATTGTTTCAAATATATTTATTTTTTAATGAGCTAACAGATTCATGGTTTGATGTTTTAAATTTAAATAAAGTTTTTATGCAATATTTAAATTTAAATTTTTTTACACTAATTAAGAACTATATAATAATTTTTACTGAAAGCTCCTTCAAAAATTTATTTTCTGAGACATACTACTTATTTTTTTTAATTTTAGGAATTAGCAATGTTTTTTTTATTATATTGTATAGGAATAAATTTAAAAATAATGAAAATATAAAATTTTTGTTTTTTTTATCAATATGCTCAATATTATTTTACTCATTTACATTTCACAAACTAAACATTTTAAGATATTCTACAGGTCCTATTGTTGGAATAATTTCATTTTTATATCTTTTTAAAGAAAATCAAATTAGAATTTTTAATAAACTAATTTTATTATTTTTTACTTTATTTTTAGTTTCTTCATCTGCGATACCAATCAAATCAGAAAATAATAGATTTTTTCCAAATTTTAATCAAATAAGCGAAGGAAAAAATATTTCTGAGTTAAAATTTTTTACGTCTCAAAAATGGAGTGATAATACTTGGGAAAATTTATTGACTGTTAATAACATCGCATTAGATATTAAAAATAAGTGTTCAAAAATAAATCAATTTTTTAATCATACTAATGACGGTTTTTATTTTATAGTTTTAAATCAATACTTCAATAATGAACAATATCTGCCTTGGTATCTTGATGAAAGTTACTACAACTCATTAATGAAACATTTTAACAAAGAATTTAAAATTAAATTAAAGAAAAACTTAATTGATGAAAACATATTTATAATAATTGATTCTAAAGCCTCTTTTTCTTTTTCAAAAAAATTTAATTTAGACAACTATAAAACATTTAAAATTCCTTATTCATATCAACATAAAAATTTATCAATAATACTTCCTAAAAATTGCTACAATTTAATTAAACTATGAATAAATTTATATACAATTGTAGAAAAAAAATAATTTTAAATATTATTTATATTTGCTGTCTATTAAACATGCCTAAATTGATAGGACTTATTTTATTAATTACCTTAAAAAAAATAAAAAAAATAAAGTCTAAAAAAAAAGATGGAAATATTATTTATCTTTACAAAAGTATTGGAATTGATGATCTATTATCAACATACAAAAATACCAAGTCAGAATATTCAATTTATTTTTTAGAAAGAATATATTTTATAAAAATTTTTGAATTTTTTGTTAAAGATGACACTAATGATTTTTTTTATATTAAAAAAACAAGTGTGAGTCAAAAAATTAAGTATAAAAAATTTATGAGCAAAGTAATAATATATCTAAAAAAAAAATTTTATTTGAAAGGCATA
>MDTG01154853.1_pt1 | contig 20650 bp, 25 predicted proteins | sample 811421 | NCBI WGS metagenome assembly MDTG01 (sample SAMN05326645, study PRJNA326480) | marine metagenome | isolation source: seawater | place: Pacific Ocean: South East | collected 2011
CATCGCCTATTGGCTTTTGTATTGTTTTGCGAATCATGTTCCTATCCCCATTTGGTCTAAGAAATGTACCCCACACTTTGTACCGCAAGTTGGGCATACCTTCGCTTCTCTCAAAAGGTCTTTGACATCCGCCTGTGCTTCTTGCCATTCGGCTTTGGTCTGCTCCAGCTCGATGGAGATGGCATCCAATTCAGACTGCGCATCTTCAATTTCTTGCTGCAAGTCCATCAACCCTTGTATCTCTTTTCGTGCTTCATTGATATCGACAAACGCTTGCTTTGAAGGCAATTCAACATCATCAATAGCACCGCCCAGTTGGTTCAATTCCTCTGTGACTTCATTGTATTCATCGACCATCTGCCGCAGTCTCTTACAGTCTTTCGCCATCGCTGCAAGTTCGACGACAACATCTCTGTCTGGAACATCAATGCTTTGGATACCTTGTAATTCTTCGACTTCGGATAGGGCATCGTTGTATTGCACGATCAAGGTTTTCACCTGTTGGATCTTCTGTTCCTCGACTTCAAGAAGGGCATGCGCCTGTTCGATGGATTCAAATTGGGAGATAACATCATCAAGCCCCTCGAAGACAAGAAGTTCATTTTCATGCTGTATCTTGTCTTTGTTGCGAACCTTCAATTCTCCGGCTGTTTGCTTCCTATCGGTGTTGGATTTTTTCAAGGCTCTGTTGAGCTTCCCTACCCTCTCCACATCGGCCAATGCTTCTGCGATGGCTGATCCGTTTTCATCCAGTAGGAATATCTGCTGAAACTGTGGCGCAAGCTGTGGCCATATCTCCGTACCGCTACAGCGAATTGGTACAACACCCATACACGAAAGCTCTGTTGGTACATCACGACCGGGATACATGACTTTGCCATCAAGCGTATATTTTGGCTTTTGCTTTGCTCCCTTCTCCCATGTAACCGTATGTTTATCATCGGATATGGTAACCTCGCATTTGGCTTCGCCATGACGCACAAAGCGATGACCAGAGGTGTTTTGAAACACCCCTCGTATCGCTCTCATCAATGCTGTCTTTCCGCTGTTGTTACTACCTGTGACAACCGTAAAGCCATTTACTTCCAGTTCTGCTTCTGCGATAGACTGGAAGTTTTTCACTTTCACTTTGAGAGGCATACAACACCCCCTATGTGGGGATGTTGGCAATTGCATCACTCAAATCGACATCGTCCTCTGTGCCTTCGGCCTCTGCATTTAGCTCGGCTTTTTTACGAGAATCCTTTGTCAAGTGTGGCTCAATCGCATTGAACACTTCCATGATCGCACCCTCTGCACCCATCAATTTGTTACGGAAACCAGGCATACCTTGCCCTTTGATCTCTGTACCATCGGGGCGAACATAGGTAAACCAAGACCCACCTTTCTTGATGATGTTGTATGAGATAGCAATCTCGATGATAGATCGTACATCATCATAGCCTTCACCGCTTTTGAGATACAAGACTTGCTCATGGAACGCACCCTCAGACACCTTGCATTTATCGAGCTTTGCTTTGACTTGTGTACCTGTCACCATCACTTCGCTTTGGCCTGTTACGTGGTTGTAAAGCTGCTCTTTTTCCTTTCGGATAACGGTAAGGCGCAGACGAATATTGGAGTAGAATTTCCAAGCCCATCCGCCTTGTGCTTGTGTCGTCGGACCACCGTAGGAAGCAGGGCCAGTAGAGATTTTTGTACGCAATTGAGAAATACCAATTACGGCTGTACCACTCCGACCAATGATGGTTTTGAGGTACGGTAAAAACTTACCCCACTTTGCAGCGAGAATACCAATTCGCCCCATATCTCCTTTTCCGATTTTGCTCATGATTTCTTCTGGTACAGCAGCACCAACACTATCAATCACGATTAGATCAACACCAGCACTTGCACAAGATGTCATCCATGCAAACCCCTCTTCGAGACTGACAGGTTGAATCAGCAGAAATCGTTCTTTGTCTGAAATGGGTACACCGAGCGTTGCTGCGTATGTCGGATCGACTTCATTTTCCCAGTCAATATATGCGACTGTACCACCATCATCACAAACCGATGCTGCAACGGTCAAGGCCATTGTTGTTTTGCCCGATCCGGGATTACCATATACGTTTGTGATCTTCCCTCTGGGAACACCCGGACAGGGACGCACACCATATCGATTAGGGCGACCACCAAACAGGTAGTCCAAGATGATGCTGCCGCTTGGAATATGCGGATGGCTCTCTTTCAATCGATTCGGATCGAGCTGTACTACGGATTCTTCTTTGTTTCCAATTGCTTTGGATACCGCTTTTCGTGCCATATCCAATGCGCCACTTCCGACCTTCTTTGTGGCTTTCTTCTTCGTCGTTTTGGTCGCTTTCTTTGCTGCCATAGGGATAACCCTCCTTAAATAAATTTGGCATAGTTGTATGCACAACACACACGGATGAACCGTGAAAAGTGGTGCAAAGATTTTATGTTTTAGACCATCGAAAAAACCTCTCGTCTTCTCGATGGGTGATACCTGTCTTGACTGTGGTTCCGGCTTTTGCGCCTCGAACGTAGGTATGGATCTTTGCGAATTGCTTCTGCTCTACTTTGGTGAGCTCCGCCTCTGTGATATCTTCGTTGAAGAACCGCCAGAACCGCGCAGCATGTACCGCACACCAATACGCATCCGCTTCGTTGTGATTCCATCGACCACCGCCAGCATCCGCTTGCGCAGCTTGCACCATATCCCCCTTCATCATTTTCCAGCCCTTTGGTCTGTTCAAGACGTTTCTTGCCGTCGCTTTGATCTGCAAGGGAGAGAAGAACACAATGTCTTGTTTGGCTTTGCGTATCGCTTCACACGAATACAAAAACAAGCCGTACATTCCTTCTGAGTACAGGTTGTTGAACACAGGGTACTCAATACCCATAGTGTCTGGTTTGTGTTCCTCTATGAGCGCATAGAGGTTGTCACGAAGCTCTGTGTATCGATCTACAAAGAGCTGCTTCGATGTTGTTTTGAAGCGTCCTCTTTTGATACATCGCTCTTTCGGTGTGGATGCTTCATCATCATGTAAAGCCCACCCAAACTGAGTAAGAGAAGGATCGAGGCCAAGGCAAATCATCGTTAATCTCCATAGAAAATAAGGTGGGGCCACCTGTGTCCTTCCCCAAGAACACAAGCGACCCCGTGAGCAATGAACCACAATACAGAACCAAGCTGCTCACGCTTAGTCCAGGAGATCACCCAACATGTTGTCAATGTCTGCTGTCGAATCGGAATTCCCAGTAGGGTTTCCGTTGTCTTGTCCCAGTCGCTCTTTGATCTGCGCTACGGTCAGATCCTTTGCGATGGTGTTGTTCAAGTCACTAGCCAAAGCTGAAACCGTTTGCATCAACGTTTTTGCTCGTTTGCCCATCGTCTTATTTTTGCTCTCTGTCATTGTACGGAACAGATTGTTCGGAGCAGACACAAACGTCATCTTCTGATATTGGCTATCGGTGCAAGTGATAACGATATCGTTGCTGTCCAGTGAGAAATTGTCATGGCAGTCTTTGATGTTGCGATACTTATCGACACCGAACACCCAAGTTTTGACTTGATAGTCTCCACGCTTAAACGCATCCTCATCGACCTTGCCATTGCTGTGTGTAGGCCAAATGACGATTACGGAAGCAACAGATGTACGTGAGCCACCTTGACCAGCGAATTGTTGGTACTCTGGGCCTTTGTCAAATACATATCCGACACCGGGAATATAGAGACGTTTTCCGCCAATGAAGTTTGGTGTACCGCTTGAAAAGTCTGGTGTGTCATTGTCTACACCATCCCACCATACAAAGCTGATGCGATATTTCTTTCCGGCTTCCCCTTTGAAGGGCTTGTTTTCTGATGTAAGAGCATTATCACCCTTACCAAATCCAAATTGAGTAGTTGCACTCATGGTTTACCTCTCGGTTGTTATAGTTAATGTTGAAGCAGATTGGACTGGTTATTTTTGAACATGTCTTCTTCTGCAATACCCACACGGAACCCATCCAAATTGTGGGGGTAAAAAAGTTGAGATTATTAGAATTTTCTTGCTGAAAGGTCGCCTACAGCGCGTGAAAGATTGAATTTCTGCGTGACACTGGTGTCTTCATCTTCGAGTAGATCATCAAGAAATCCATCCATCTCATCATCACGCAGAGCGATAACATTTGTCTTTGGAGATACGTCTTGTGTCTCCTGTGTTTCTTCTTCATCTTGAAGCTGTGTAATCGTATCGACGATGCTATCCAAGACCTGCTCAGGGTCTTTCCCTACCTGTACCGAAGAAGATGCTTCATTCGGCTTCAGATCGACCTTGGGTTGCTTCTTGTTGCGCCATCTTGCACCTTCACAGGCGATGGCTTCTTGGATAATCTTGTACTGGTCACGAATACGTGCCGAGCAGTCTTTGAGATCGGCCTTCTTTGCTTTGGTTACACGAAGCAGCATCGTTACGGATTCTTGTGCATGCTTTACGTCACCAATTAAGCGTCGTTCCTTCAAGAGCTTTCTATCGGCAAAGGCTTCACGTTCGGGGAGAGAGCGACCAGATCGAACGGTTACATCATTCATCAAAAGAGAACCTTTTTGCAATTCATAGTCTGCTTCCGCTTGGCGAAGCAAAGAGCTCAGACGTGCGCTTAATTGGGAAAGCTGTATCTCATGCTTTTGACAAGCCTGTTGATATTGACGACATCGAGCGATCTTTCCATTGAGACGAAGGGGGCCATACTCCAACGGATCCGGATCGAGATCCACTTCCATGTTTCCCAATTTCTCATAGATATCCATCGCATAGTCATCATCATACAAGCCATCAAGCTGCTTTCTCATTGCCAACAAAATCTCGTTGGACTTTTCATTATCGGACATAACGCCCCTCCTGTTGTGGTTTCGCTGCCGTTCATCTGGCAGTACATTACCCACACGGAAGTTGATCCAATTGTGGGTGTGTTTTTTTTATTCACCCTACTGAAAGGGGCTGAGCGTGCCAAGATAGGGAATCGACAAGCCGCGTTAAACGGTTGCCTTCTTTGTCATTGCCTACCGCCTTATAGACCGCGCCTTCCTCTCCAACGAGCAGTACAGTTTTCTTGGCTCTGGTGATACCTGTATAGAGAAGATTGCGCTGTAATTGGCGACCAAAGGTTCTAAGCACAGGCATCACGATAATATCGTATTCTTGGCCTTGTGATTTGTGTACGGTCTGTGCATACGAAAGACGAAGCATAACAGAGGCATCTTCTACACTCAAAATCACGATGCGGTTGCTTGTGTCATGTATCTTGACACTTATTAGGTTCTCTTTGAGATCAATGCTCACAACCTTTCCGACATCACCGTTGTACACATTGAGATCATATCGGTTGCGTGTAATCATGACACGATCCCCCTCTCGTACATATCCAGTCATAATCTTGATCTGCTTTGTGGCGATGGATGGTGGGTTCAAAAGCTCCCGGAGCTCTGCATTGAGGTTGGTCACCCCTACTGTTCCAGCATGGCGTGGAGAGAGTATCTGGAAGTTTCTGCGCATGCTGTATAGCTTCTTGGCGATATGCTTGATGCTGTGAAGGGCTTGGCTCTCATTGATGCAGCGAATCAATTTGAAGTCACCCTCAAACTCTGGGTTTTGGCCGTTGACAATAGCATGAGCTGCCGTAACGATTTTTGACTGCTCACTTTGGCGGAAAATCTGTGTCAAGTGAACCGTTGGAAACCGCTCTGTACGAATCAAGTCTCGCAAGACATTTCCGGGTCCTACAGATGGAAGCTGGCAATGGTCGCCAATGAAAATGATCGACACGTTCTGTGGTACTTTTTTCAAGATGATATCCAGCAAGGTGATATCCATCATCGAGCTTTCATCAATGATCAAAAACTTGATGTATTCGTTGGCCTCTGATGCTTTGGCGTTCCAGATCCCACCTTCCAATACGTCATTCTCAGAACGCTCTTTGATACCGGTGTAGTCCACATCATCCGCTTCTTCATCACTACCACCTGGTCTGCCGCCAAGCGCAAGATGGATGGTATACGCATCGACACCAGTGACTTCCTTCATGCGCTTCGCTGCAATACCTGTTGGAGCCATCAAACGAATCTGTGAAGGTGTGATCTTCGACTTCCCTTTGGTTGCCAGATCCGACGGTGGCACAGTCCAAAAACCCATTTCTTGCAAGGTCTGTACAAGCACACGAAGCGATGTTGTCTTGCCGGTACCGGGCAAACCAGAGATAATGGTAATTGGACTTAGGATGGCATTGAAGATGGCACTTTCTTGCTCTGTAGAGAGCGTCAAGCCCAATAGCTTTGCACTCTTTTTGATCAAGTCCTTTGCATATTCTCGCGGCTTTTTAATCTTCTTCTCTTTGCAAAAAGTCATGAACGGTGACGATGTTATAGACCGATGCTGTAACGAAGCTGCGGAACGTCTTTCAGCCCAGAGCAAACGTGCAAGTGAAAACGTCTCTGCACCACTATCCCAGATGATATCATTAGCCCTTGCATTACCAATATTGGACACACTCAAAGCAGATATCTTTAGCTTTTCTATGGGAACAGAGCCTACCAATTTACGAACCTCTGTGAGCGCATCTTGCAGACCAATACACGTTGATCCAGACTGCGCAGAACGCTTTACAACTTCTGTCAATGCACTATGGATGCGAAGGTTCGGTCTGTCTAATCCCATCGCGGTGGCCAGTTTATCCGCTTTCTCGAAAGAGAAGCCCGCTTTGGTCAGCATCCAAGGATTCTCCGATAGCTCTGTGATATCTTCGCCAAGCGCACGATACATACGATTGATCTGCTTTGCCTTGAAACCCATCTTCTCTAATTGAGGAATACACAAGAACAGTGACTTGATCCCACGCCATGTATCTTGCAGCATGGTGGTATCAAATTTCGGCCCCATTGCGTTTTGTACGGTGTCATAGTCCTCGATAAAGTCTGCGATAGCCATGCGCTGCTTTCTCGCAGCCATGCGTATCTCAAACGTCGTGGAAGCGGTGTAAGCACGTGCTTCTAACAGCTTGCATATCTGTTCATCTGACCAACCTTTTGTCACAGGTGCAATTTCGATCTCGAATTGCTTACCATACTTTTTGTGCATCTTATATTTTCCACGCGCACCGATCCATGCACCTGGATACAGCGCAGGGCCAATAACATCACCAGCCATCACAATTGTTGATTTCTGCCCTTCTGGTTTCACTCGAAGGACGTAGTACGTCTCTTTGCGGTATTGAACCACCTCGACGGTTCCACATATAAACATGTTCTCTCCATATGGTTTTGATCAAAACACACACGGATAAGCGATAGATTCTGGTGCGAAATTTCCTAAGAAATTGCGTCTGTTGTCTGCTTCAAGCCAGACAATACGTTTAAGAAGTACAGAAGCTGTTCTTGCATGTCAACCACATCACCCATGCTCGATGAAGCCACTTCCAATTCATCTTCGTGTAGGAACAGCGCAAAAACCGTTTGATGACCATCGGCATATTCCAGATGTACTTTCTCACCAGCGACGGTGTACACACCATCAGAGCTCTTCTCCAACAAACCTGTGGCCTGTTGGTTGTATAAAGAGAACTGCTTGTCTTTGTGATGATGACCGTACGGACAATTGCCTACCGGACCCCAAAAGCAGCTTCCAAAACCCCAGCTCTGTGATGCCGAAAGGATGGCTGCTCTATCCATGTTCTTACCATCGGCCATAAACTTTGGCTGGTGCATCAAAAACAGATGTACCTTCTGCCCTACATATTGATCTAAGGAAAGACAGACATCTACGGACTGTGTTCCCTCTGCTACTTTGAATGTTCCGGCATTGTCATAATAAAACACACCCTGCCAGATCACGAATAGATCCTTATTCATTTTCTAATCTCCATATACATAATACCAAGCCGAAATGCGCCCCAGCGTCACCCAAACTTGTCTCTCAGAGTTTTCATCAAAGAAGTATTGAAAAATCAGAATCTTTTTCACACCACAATTTTTCCATGAAACGTGTACCTCTCGAACAGACAAAAACGAGGTGCTGTATGGACAAGAAGCAAAATCACACACAACAACTAAATGGACAAGTCTCTGACCTTCTCAAAATTCTGGACTGCTACGCAGCAGAAGAAGATAAGGATTCATATGACATCACGCTATGGGAACTTGCTCGTACGCATGCTCACTTCATCGGCATTGATGTCGATGCACATGAACAATATCAATATGTAGATATGCGTCTGCAAGATGAATACGACACGCTTGACGCGTTTCGCAAGAAGCAACAGATCAATGATATGGTCTATGACTTCTTGAAGTGGTCGGATCTCGACATCGAAGAAATATGGCGCAACCGCATGTTCCACAACATCGAAGAAACCTTTCAGCTTCTCGAATGGATGGACGTTGCTGATGAATACTCTGTAGCGATTACCAATGCAGAGAACGTCATAAAGAGCTTTCCAGAGGCGTTCGTACAGTACGCAGAGAGAGCAAAGGCTTCTCTCAGAAGAGGCCTAGAGGATAGCCATCTCGAAGACTTCATGACGCTCATCGCAGCATCACCAGAGGCGGAAGTCAAAGAAATAAAGGTCACATTGACTACACAAGAAATCGATAAAATATTCGCACAAGTGGAAGGAGAATAGACATGAGAAAATTTACAGAAGACGAGCTGAATCCTTTCACAAAGGAACCAACCTTCGCCAACACCCAAGAAGAGATGGCTTGGGTCCAGATCATGATCGACACTTGCAGTCGATACCCATCACAAGGGTTGCAGCTCTATGCGGCTTCCATGATTCACCGGTTGAAGCGACTAAAAGAAAAAGCCCTCCAATAAGAGGGCTTGACCTTCTCACAAAGGAGATGGCTAATCCAGAGAAATCGTACAGGTTTCACCAGAGCAGAATTTGTCATCGGTGTCGTGTGCATCCACAGTCAAAGACAACGGCAACAGATTCGATGTCATGTCTTCAAATTGCTCCTGTGTTATCGTCTCATATGGAGCTTGCGCGTATCCATGCTCACTCAGCGGAAGCAAAGAGATCGATTTGAGCTGGTCTTGATAGACTTCGATACAGGTCTGCACATCATCCGCTTCTTCTTTACGGAACGTTACAGTGATGGAGACCTGGTTGTCAGCCCACCACTTTTGAAGCGCGGCAGCATTGGCAAACTGCTCCCAAATGGTGATGTCATCTTTGGACTTCTTAAAGTTGGTTTCGTGTACCGGGAATTCCACAACATATGAATTTCCTTTTTGCCCATACACAGATTCTTCGACCTTGTACCCAGCTTGGCGACACGCATCAAGAAGAGGACTGCCCTTCTGGAACGTGATGCGTCTTATGTAATATTCAGAATGAGGATAGTGTATCCCCGGTGTCGCACCACAAAGCAAGCTCACCGTACCAGATGGCTTGACACTTGTTGTCTTGATGGAGAGAGGAATACCAAGCCAAGATGAATAGATCTCATCGAGATGCTGGACGTGTGCATATCCTTCGTCGCACCACTTATAGAATTCCGAACGGCCTAATTTGTTGATGGCTTGAATGATCCCACTCATCGAACATCCAATACGTCTGTTCCGCATGATGACAGCATTAGAGCGAGGATCATGCGTTGGGATCAAGGTCACCGTTTTGGCGTAGAGATATGCCGCCTTCAGTGTGTTCTTGTAATCTTCAAGGCTATCGTGATGCGCTGGAAACGTCTCAACGAGACAACAGAGCTCCCAGCTTTCAAGGGTTTGTTCGGAGCATGGATTTGAACCCATCGCTCTTTTGTCTTTCCAATTGGGTGGGTCAGCGAGGCGGCCATATTTTTGCATGGCATCCAGCCAGACCAAACCAGGCTCACCGTTGTCGCAAATCCTTTCGGATGCTTTCGAGTAGTCCATACCAACCTTTGCAAAGATGGAATTGTTGGAAGCCCATCGGTGTGTTCTCAATGGGTGTTCATCGATCTTGTCTTGGAGAGCTTGCCACTCGTCTGTGCCTTTCTCAAAGTTGGCTTGCTCTGCATACCACGCATCAAGCTGCTCACTGTTCTTAAGCTCTGCAAACTCTTCATCTTCTGGCGCACCGAACATTATCTCTGCGGTTCTGCGAACATTTCCAGCCACAACACAACGACCAATGAGGTTGAATATCTCAACGATCTTTGTGGAGTTGATTCGATACGTAGAACCTGTTTCTTCGTTGGGCATCAACAAAGCTGTGATGCGCTGGACAATATCATCAAGTGGGTCAGGCCCAGAAGCAACACCGCCAAAGCCGCGTATGGGAGCTCCGAAAGGTCGGACTTTGGAATAGTCAATTGTCTTTGGATAGCTCCCCTTGCCAACGAACGAATTGAGAACGGTCTTGATAAGATCGACCCATCCTTCTCTACTATCTGCAACGACATATGGTTCGTCTGTATATCGAGGGATCTGGATTTTTGCTTTGCCAGCTCCTTTGGTATCTCCACCAATTCCCACTCCGAGCATGGACATATCCATCAAGAATGTGAACGGGCCAGCGAAGTCGATGTTGATATGCTCTGTGGATACGAACCCACAATTGTTCAAACAGGCTGATCCCTTTTCGTATACAAGGTCTGTACCCATCGTCCAGATACCACGACCTGGAGGGAGAAATTTGAAGTTGAACATGCGGTCATACATATCCTGTGCGGACTTCTGCGCTTTGGGTTCCTCCCATGGTGTTCCCAATCGCTTGGCGTGAATCTTCTGCACATTGAATGTGCCTTCCACAACACGTCTACAGGTCTGCCACCACTCTTCGGAAGTACCGTCTTCGAGCGTACGAGCATATGTACGTTTGTATGTAATATAGCCTACAGGCCCCCAATTGGGTGTAATGGTTTTGTATGGGTTCAAAAAGTCGTCAGAGAGCTGAAAAACTCGTACTTTTCTACCATCTACATCGGTTGGAAAAAACTCAATGCTCATAGTGATTCTCCTATAAATATATTGTTGTAAATTGGACTGACCCTGCGATAAACAAAGGACAGTAAATAGAATTCGTTATCAAAAGACTATTTGGAAATCTCTTTTGTAAGGCTTGCAACCAAATAGCCCCAAGAATAGGACGCTCCGTTCTTGACAGATTTCTCAGCAGTTGAGAGAATACGCAAGAGATTTTTGCTGCCGTATCCCCATCTCTGGGACGGCTTTAGCATCTTACCCACCAGCCATGGATTCATCTTCATCTCGGCTGCAATCTCAGAAGGAGAACCCCCTTGCTGCGACAGTTCATAGATAGAGAGCCATTGTATTATGGCTGGGTATAGCAAGGCTATTGCGCCCATCGTCGGATCTCGACCAGAAGACTGCTCACAACGCTTTGCAGCGCGTAAAAATCCTTTGATGCTTTTTGATTCCAACGCTTGCAACATACCATAAGGACCAATCTGCTCAATCGGACATATCGTGCCTTTGATATCTGCTACCGTTATCTGGCTTCGGCTCTGAGACTGCGCCAAAATAGAGGCTTTGTATACCTCCCACCGTAGCGTTCCCAGATCAACACCACAGCGTGTCACAATCGCCTGTGCAATGGCTGCCTTTTCAAACGGTGTCTTTAATCGCTTGGCTTCTGCAATGACGAATTTCTGTGCATAATCATCCATCTTGTATGCTTTATCGGGCTTCTCAAATGACTGCACGTTTCCTTTGGGGATGGCTTTGAGCAGCTTGGATGTTTTGCGCAGCTTGCTGCCACAAAAGAAAATGACCATCAAATCATCATCGACCAGCTTGGTCAATTGCAAACAAGTGTCGGTGTCCTTCTCTGCATCTCGAACCACGATGGCTTTCTTAGACGTGAAAAATACAGAACCCTGTGCTGTCTGTAAACACTCTGGGCCCACAGACATATCAGAGACATCATATCCTTCCGATGCAACCTGTCCCTTGAGCTCTTGCAGCCTTCTATGTTTGAGAAATGAATCATTGCCATGAAGTAGAAAGATCACTCTGCACCTCCCACAACCGCAGAAGCCAAAGCAATGCGGCTTTCATACCCCAGACACTCTCGAAGACGTACCCACATATCGCCAAAATGATTCGCATCTTTCTGCGAATACAACGACATCAAAATATGATCTAATAATTCTCGCTGCATATCCAACCCTTTCGCCCCTTGTAAAAGCTCACGAATGGCCACAGATGAACCTTGAGAGGCTTTGGCCAACAGCTCGATATATGAAGCTTCTTGATCCAATAAAGAGATGTCAGAGACACCGGGCGACCAGATACAAAGACATCTCGAACGGATGGTGGGAATCACATCGCCCAGATCCAAAGCCCAAAGAAAAGGCAATGCTTCCGCGCGAGGTTCTTCGATTTGCTTCAAAAGGGCATCTGCTGCTTCTGGTGTCGATTGTGAGATACGAGCAACCACCGAACCCATACGGTCGCATATAGGAGGTGATAAGAGAAGCGCAACGAGCTCTCTGGCATCTTTTACACGCAAGCCTTTATCTTCTCCAAAGACACCCAGTATCCTTCCGTATTCTTGTGCGGCATACAGAGCATCTTCTTGGGCGTTTGGTCCATGAAAAAGGACACTGGTGGGATGTGTTTCTAAATATGTATTGTCCAACATGATCTATCCTGTGGTGCAGTCATAGTACCCACGGATAAATCAAGAATTGCGACGGTATTTTTCAAGGCATCCAGATATCTGCAACCGTGAACGGACACTCTTTCCCATCTTCATCATCAATGAAGGCTATATCCATCCACTTGAAATTGGTAAACTGGATCGGGAATACACAACCCTCTTCAAGCGACATCTCATAGAGAAGAATAAGAGCATCTTCTGTTTTGAACATCGAGAGTAGCTTGTTGGCCTGGTGCATCGCCAAACGATAGTTGTCGTTGATATCACTCTGTTGAAGCCAGTAGTTGAGATCTTCTTGCAACCGTTCCTTAACGGTCATCCTCAAATCTCGACTATAATAGGCCACCTTGTCTTCAATGTATTTTCTTGTACCACCAGCTTTGTCTATGTTTCGTTGCATCGACATAAGCACAATGTTTGGGAAGTTTCCGTTCAAGTAGCCTTCTAATTTCTGTATCTCCTGTTGTATCCACGTCTCATTGAAATATGAGCTGGGATCAACAGTCTTAATGGTAACGGTGTAGGGCATCATTTCTCCTTATGATTTTGACCCTCCCACATGGAGGTTTCAACTTACACACGTACAAAGAGATAATTATGGTGTAAATTTACACTGGAACGAATGGCTTACCTACCGCAGATTAGTTGGAGATCATGAACGGCAAACCACAATTCATACAACGATAGCGACAAACCCAACCACCACCAGGCCGCTGCTGCCTTAAGATCAGCTTCGCTTTAGAAGCTCCACAAGGTCTATCCGAACGGCAAGCGATATGATGTATCTTCTCCTTCTTGACTGGCTTCATAATGTTCCCTTTGTGTTCCATCCCTTCTTACGATTTGGGAAGGGATCTTTGATATCAGACTTTACCCCTGTGGACGCATAGGCATAATCCAAAATAGAATTGGCTATCGCTCTCAAAAATCCGATGTCTTTGTTTCCGATGGCTTGCCGTATCTCCAAACGCTCAAAAGATAGGAGCTCGATTCTCTCGGTGATACGCTCCCAAACCTTCGATTGAATTACCACAGGTCCAAAAAACGCAACAGAACCTATCGGAAATCGATCCGTATGTACGTTCGCATGTATCACAACCCTCTTAGAAGGCGCAGCGACAGATCGATCTGGAAACGCAACCGAAGCGTACCCCAAACCAAAATAGATCAGCACATCCGTATCTATATGTTTCTTCTTACCTCGCATCATAATTTCTCCCACACACAAAAAGGAGAACCAATAGGAGAACCAACGATGCTTCTTGACACTATGGTTGTGTCAAAAACACATACGGTTACGACACAAAAAGAACCAAAACGAGCATTTTTGTGTCAAAACTCTCAAAGTACGACACAAAATCGTTCAAAAATAGCAATTTTGTGTCGGAAACAGCTCACAAAAACACAAAAACACGACAATTAGAAAAAGCCCATCCCTCCAACCTTCTGAAAATAGGTTGGTTGATGAGCTCTTTTCTCTCCTGTTTGGGAGAGATGTGGGTTTACGAATCTTTGGGGAAAAGGAAACGCTGTGTTTCTATCCGTAGGAATATCAGTATGAATATCTGTGGATGAAGTTTTTGATGTATTGGTATCAAATATTTTATGAAGTACTAAATCTAATTATTCCCTATACACTATACTAATTATAATTAGTCTTTGGTATCTCTCTGGGGTGGGTGATTCACTATCTGAATTCTTTGATCAAGATATCTCCATCTATCTTGTTTGATCTTGAATTCGAGAAGCCACGATACATCCTTCTTATCCTATATGTTGTTCACAATTGATATAGGGGAATATCACCTAATGGTATCGCTCTCCTCTAATTCCCTATAGATCTTGATAACACTATCTACGTAGGAATTAATCGGTCTTGCTTATTGGCTTCCTGTAAGAAAACCAATCGGTCAAGCTACTCTCCGGTATGCTTTCGCATATGAACCGTTGATCTGTTGATGGTAAAGAACAAGTCGTCATCAATCCTATTTGTATAGAAAAGACCCTTTCATATTGCTCACTAATGTTCAATTTGTCAAGGGTCTTTTCTTTTTCTCACTATTTCTCACACCACAATTCTCCCGCCAACCGTGTTGACATTGCAAGACCAAAAACGGAGAATCCTCATGTATATCCCCCCTAAGAAGCGTTCCATCCAACCCAAGCGCACCCCAATTCAAAAGAAACACCTAATGGTTGTTTTCTACAGCTTCATCATCACCCTCTGCCTGTTGATGTTTCTTCACAAGCTGCACAATTATCAAATGGGCATGATCAACGCACATAGCGATTTTATAGACAAAGGCTGTCACAGACAACCTGTTGAGTTGCAAAAGACCTGTTGGGATGAAATCGTACAGGGCCGAAAAGAACGCTCTTATACGTCGTCGTTCCAAGAAAAATGATCTTTTTTCACACCACAATTGTTCGTTTATTCGTGTGTATTGTGAACCTAAAACATCATGGAGAAAATCATGACTACTAACAACACAATCAATCTTGAAGCCCTTGCCGGTACGACCCTCTCTGGGCGTACAGCTACCATCACAACCACAAAGTCTGGTAAGAAAGTTGCCGGGAAAATCTGTGGTAACGACACCGTACGAAGCATCTTGCTTCTCACAGACTATGCTTCTGTGAAAGAAGCGGACCTTGCGTTCCTCAAGGCACTTGACAACCAAGCTCTCGAAGCTATGCAGCAGAACCTCTATCTCGATGGCAAAGGTGATGTTGTCACCCTTGAAACCTTCATCGAAGCTCATACAGAGCTGGTTGCAAGCGCAGAGAAGTCTATAGATGGCTCAAACACCTCAAACAACGCGGATGCGTTTGCACCGTACGTCCTCGAAGATGGTACAAAGCTACCAAACACAAAGGTATACACCAACACCGATCCAAAGGCCAAAGGTGTACTCGGCTCTATCCATATCTCTGGCTTGTGCATACACCAACAGGTGTTGGTTGCTGGAAACCCCTACCCTCCTACCACACGCAAGTCACGTGCAAAGACCGTTGCAAAGAACGTCTTGCGTAGGCAAATGCCTTCTGCGAAGTGGAGACAATTCCGCCTTGATCCAAACGGAGAGTGGACACTACAGGTTGGCGGTGTAGAAATCGCACAAGCGGCCTAATGGCGAAACGTGGACGCACCCCAGAGCTTGACTTGCATGGGGTGCGTCATTGTGATGTTCCGCAGACGCTCCATCGCTTTCTGACACAGCACTGGTCAAAGAGCACACTGCATATCATAACAGGCAAGTCTGAATCGATGCGCAATATCATACGTGAAGAGTTGCGCATATATGACGATATTCGATACTACATCTCCATGTCCAACGCTGGTGTGATAGTCATCGAAATGGTTTGATTTGCGTGGCAAAACTCAAACAGGGGTTGAGTTTTAGCCAAAAAAATAAACCATCACAATTCTCTGGTTTTCCGTGTGGGTATCGTCACACACAAAAGGAGAAACCAAATGAGATACGCATACTTAGACACAGAGACGACTGGACTGCATCCTGGCAATGACAAGGGCGAGATCATCGAGATCGCCATTATCAATGTTGACGATGGGATGATGGAGAAATGGGTAACGAAGATCAAACCCCAACATATCGAAACCGCGCATCCCAAAGCTCTCGAAATCAATGGATATAACGCAGACGCTTGGAAAGATGCACCCACATTTGAAGAGATCGCTCCAGAGATACACAGACGACTGAACGGAGCTATCGTCGTTGGTCACAACGTCAATTTCGATCTAAAGTTTCTTGATCATCACTTCAATGATTCAGCGAAACGGATGGGTCACTCATTGAGACTATCTCATCGCAACATCATTGATACCGTCACACTGGCTCAAGAACATCTACGTCCAACAGGCTTGAAGTCTGTCTCAATGGACAACATCAGACGATGGCTCGGATGGTCGCTAAACGACGCACATACTGCGTTGAAAGATGCAGACGATGTACGCAAGCTCCACAACACCCTTCATCAAGCCGGATGGCTCAAACGATGGTGGTGGTCATGGAGAGGGCCAAAGAATATGCAGAAGACGCAGAAATAGTCTCCCTATATGCTCCCCTATATATATGTAGGAGTGGGCTGATGGCAAAATCAAAGAAAGACAAAAAAGATATTCCAGCAGATGTCTTGAGATACGTCGATGAACACAAAGCTCAAGGTCATGACGAATCCAAGTCGTGGGCTATCGCTTGGTCACGCTATTGCGAATATAAGAATCCTGGCTCTGACCATTGCCAGAAGGCAGAGTATTTCTCTGGGCGAAAGGCTGCATTGATGATTGATATACATAGCTTTCGGAAGTTGCTGGGAGGATAAGTGCAATTCGCGGATCTGATCAAGAAGAAACAGCTCGTACTGGTGAAATTCGGTGCAGACTGGTGTGCGCCATGCAAGGCCATCGCTCCTATTCTCCAACAGATAGCTGATGACTGGGATGCACATGGTCTGGAACTGTGGCAGGTCGATGTCATGACAGACCCTCTGAGCGCAGAAATCATGCGTGTACGCGCCCTTCCTACGCTCATCTTGTTTGTCAAAGGAACAGAGGTTGCCCGGCTCAAGGGGTATCATAACCATGCACAAATCACCGCCATGATAACGGAGCACGTCAAATGAATCCTATACTCACGCTCATTGTAAACACAGGGGTTTTCTATCCTCCAAACGTAACATCGACGCAGGCTCTGAAAGCCATCTTACATGAGATCAATAATGTCGGAGCTGGTCTATCTGCATACACATCGAACGGACTGATATATGTAGACATTGAAGATAGTGACGAACCAATAGTCGTTGTCATCTCTGAGAGCAAAGCGGATATCAAAGCAAGTCCAGATGTTCTTGCCAAGCCCATCGCAGCAATTGTTGCTTTCTCTGTCGTATCTGCTGTTGAACAGTTGTCTTGACTGAGTGTTCGTATTATTTCTCCCAAAGAAAAATTCTCTGACGCACTCTCATTAAGATTTCACTGTTCCACCTCTCTTTGTTTGCAATTTATTCTGGTATTTTTACATGTGTACCAGTTGGAACATGTAATTCACTACTTCACGATGTATCTACTGGTTGAACCTACTATTACGAAATTGAACCAGTTGGAACAATTGTAATGTACCACTTGGTCGCTAATTTTATAGTCGTTGCGATACCCTTTTCAAAGCGATAGTAGAGAGGCAATATAACCAAACACATGGGGTACGCATGGACAAACTTGTTAATTTGCAGACCTTCTGGACTCCGCTTTTCAAGCTCTATGAAACTGAAGGAATCGATGTATCAATTCGCAAATGCGCAGAAGCAACGCAAACCACACACACCAAACTGATCAAAGAGTACAAAACGAAAGATGGTCTACTCAAAGAGGCGTACTTCGTTGCAACGTTATTGCACTTCAATGATATGCTAAACAGACCTAGATACTCCGCTGGTGATACCTCTTTGCGAAAAGCTGTTCTTATTGGGCAGCTTTTACGTTCAATGGCCAGGACTGGATATGGTTCTTTTTCGATGCAGCTCTGGGCTCGCGAGAAATTGCATCATATAATTCTTGATGGGATACCCAGAGCTCTCGTTCATATCTCCAATAACACAGACATGACACTTCAAGAACTGGCTCAAAATCTCTTCGATGGCGGAATCGAAGAAGAAGAAGTGACAGACGAACCAATCTCCGCCACAACAAAGGTTTTCCTGCGCACAGGACTGGCCTTGTTTATGGCCAACAAAGGTGTTCAGTTGATGAAGGTTATGGGCATGCCAAATGCAAGCTCCGGTGAACTCAACGAAATAGAAACAAAAGTCATCGAGGAAGCTGCGAAAATACTATAGGGCATCTTTTTACGTGATCACCCACCTCTCAAAAACCAATTGGATTTTTTGCTTTAATAAACGAGTACCGATTGGTTTTTGTGCGTTTTTGATATAGACTTTTCATCGAAAAAGCATGGGTTTTCTGTCCGTTAATTGAAATTGATTATCAAAAAGAAGCGTTGACCATTTGTATTAGCACGAACGGGAAAAACAGAACCACTTGGACACGTTTTGACTACTTTTTTTGGAACAATTAGTCTATAGAACGGGGCTTAGGATATTCAAATCATCGTTTTTTGGATATTTGGACAATATATGTCCACAAAAAATTTGACAAACCGAACGACTTTTCACTTGACCTGAACAGATGTTCAGTAGTATATACTATCTATGATGAATCACTATTATGACATACAAATATTAACAGAAGGAGAACTCGCTGGTGTATTGAAATGCTCTTTACACACGATTAAGCGTTTGCGTGAAGGTGGTAAGATACCTTTTTTGAAGTTGGGGGAAAATTTATATAGGTACAACCTCCATGATGTACTAAAATCACTCACCACTCGCTTCAAAAGACCAAAAGCCTTTTGCATAACCTCTGAACCAAGATTTCATCTTGGTATTTCTGGAAGCTTCAAAAAACCAAGTGGTTCGCTGTAATTAAAACTCTGTAAATATGGCGTTACACGTACTTAATTTTGATACACAGAAAGAACCACTTGGTTTTTACAAAAAAAGTTGCATGCGATTATGTAGGATACTCATAGGGAAAAGACACATACCATTTGGTGCCTGTTGAATATGGTTGGGGGACGCTATAAATGAGAACTGTTATCAAAATTGTTCCCCAGATTATAGGTCGCAAAATGTTATCAAGGAAGGACGTTAGTATCATCGCAAAACTTTTTACTGCCAATGGTATTGATGTATCAATTCGCAGGATAGCCGACGAGATAGGAACGTCACATACGAAGTTGCTGCGTACATACGGCTCAAAGAAACAGCTTCAAACAGAAATACTCGAAACAGTCTTTGGGGATTTCCTAATTTACATCATCAGTCACAACGTGAAAAAAGACGCGGATGGAAATTGGAGCATCAGATCCGAACCCAGCAGTGAAGATATGTATCGACAAGGATTCATCAACTGTGTCGAATATGGTCGAACATCCTCTGCGTCTCTTCTCCTTACACAGCTTCTCGGCAGACCCTCGAAGATGGACCTGCTCAGAATTTCGATGGAAGGTGCAATGAAGATTGCATCCACCCACACGACTAAGGAATGGAATCTGTTCAAAAATCCAAGTGAAGGAGCAGGCTTTTTGAAGGGCGTAACCGCAAACGGAAATTTGGAGATGCAGACACATCTTATGCTGCATATATCACTTGGTCTGATGCTGGGAACATCCGCTCTCGAAGTCCTCACATCCATTTTTGAGAAATGTATAGACGTAGAAACTGCAAACCCACAGACAAACTCGAAGATACTCACAGGACAGGTGGTCAATTTTTTGAGACAATACACCACAAGCCAATCATCAGATCACACTCAAGTCAAAAACTGACCGCTTCCCAAAAAAGTAGACGCTATAGCTTGTACCCGCCTTGACAACGGGCCAAAATGTATTTGTGCTGTGCGACCTGTCTCTTAATTTCTATACCTATTATAATTACGTTTTCTTCAAACGTTTTACTCCCACTTTTTCTCCATTTTACGTGTACGGATTGAACATCCCAACGGAGACGAAGATGGACTACGAAAAACTTGTTGGTATCAAAGAGCTCGCCTCGATCTTGAACGTGAGCGAAAAACATATCCGTAAACTGCTGGATAAGGGCGCATTGCCATATCACCGCTTTGGAGCAGCCTATCGCTTCGATGTTGAGAAGGTTCTCAAACACACCGAAGTCAAACCCTCGGTAGGCCCAGAGCCAAAACATGATGAAACAACCGCAACCCCAAAATACAGGATAAGTAAAAATGCCGCCACAGCCCAAACAAGACAACTTGATCCAGTTATCATTAGCAAACCTAAAGGATAGCAAGCCCCAAGACACCGAGAAAGAGAAGTACCGCTTCGGAACGCTCAAGCTCTTCGCGAAAAAGCAAACCCACAATGGCGTTACAGACTACTTCTGGTTTCTCTCCTTCCGCTTCAAGCTC
>MDTG01376712.1_pt1 | contig 20650 bp, 25 predicted proteins | sample 811421 | NCBI WGS metagenome assembly MDTG01 (sample SAMN05326645, study PRJNA326480) | marine metagenome | isolation source: seawater | place: Pacific Ocean: South East | collected 2011
GTTAAAAAAGAGGTTAAAAAAGAGGTTAAAAAAGATAAATCAAACTCAAATGTAAAAATAAAAACACCTGTAAAAAATGAATTAGAACCTTTTGATGAGAAATATTATGAATTAATAGATGTACCACCGGATGGTAACTGTGGTTATCATAGTTTTATAAAATCTATGAAACAGAACAAATATTCCTTAAATGTAAATAATATAGAACGAGATAGTCCAGATAAAATAAGAATTCTTCTTGATCGTAAACTATCACGTTCAAAAGAATCAAAAGATGCTATAATAAGAAAACGGGTTAAGGGTGGAATAGGTAAATCAAAACCAGAAGCAGAGTTTTGGCTTGAAAATGATGAATTAGAAATTCTTGCGTCAACATTTAAGGTGTGTATTCATGTTTGGGATTCACGTATAAAAATGTGGACTTATATTCCAAGAAATTACAAGCAAAACTTTGATACATGTATTAATAAACAACAAAATATATACCTTTTTGCGAATGGTATTCATTTTCAAACAATCAAAAGAAAGATATAGAAAATTATATACTATAAGATAAATGGTACATCAATTTGATAAAGAGGCTATGAAAAGACATGCTGATGCTACACAACTTGCCTTACAAACACCAGTTGTTAATTATAGAGATGGTTTTGGATGTATTGGTCCACAAGGTAAACATGTAGATAAGGATTCATTTCTTAAATATAATTCACTTTTAACTCATCATGGTTCAAAAACATCACTACCACACAGTGGTTTTTTAACAGTTCCATATATGGGAAGTGGATGCAGAGCAGTTTCAAAAGAACCCCGTCTTGATTTTGAATATACATATGCCCCAAAAAGTGCGACACCCTCTGGAGCGCGTAATCGCTTTATTCCACTTGTTGGTTGCATTGCAAATGAAATACAAGATCCAGTACACATTATTCCTGAAGATAATCATGATGCATGGCCTCGTGGTGGATTTCCTTCAAGAGGATGTAAAAATTTAAGAGGTCCTTTTCCAAAACCTTTATTTGAATAAATTTAATTTATAAAACTCCACCTTGAGCGCCGTAGCCCTTGTCCCAAGTGCGTATTTCAGTGTTTAATGCGTTTTCATTAACAACATTTGATTGAGCATCTTTGAATTGAGATTTATTTGTAAATTTGGTTGTTAATTCGTTTTCTATTGAATTAGACGGTAAAGCTGATACAATCGGAGCTTTTTTCTTAAATTTTTTTTGTGAATTAATTGCTTTTTTTTCTACATGTGTAAAGGTTGGCTTTGAAAATAAATTAGAGAAATTTTCCCTTTTTATTTCCATTTGATGTTTTGTTAATAAATAAGCAAATCCAATTATTACTCCTGTATAGTGATCTAAAGAAAACGCAATAGCCATAATAGCTAAAACTAAAAATCTAAATAAGGGGTGATTCAATATTTTTGGATTTATATATATTGAAACATAATCAATTCCAATACAAATATATAGTAATACCAAAAATGTAGTTATTATTACCGGAAATGAGCAAAATTCTTTACTTACAGATTCTTTTAATAATTCCATTATTCTTATAAAAGAATAATAAAATAATTTACATCTTATATAAACCGAAAAACTTAATTTTATTTTTTTAATTTTTAAATATCACATATTATAATGTCTTTTTGTTCATATGAAGAAGCTTGGGGGGCACCTTTTAATCAAAATCAAGAAAAAAATGACCATGTAACAAAAAACGATGAAATTGCTCACAATAACATTAAAAATAAAATTTTACAAAAACCAGTTCCAAATGAAGACAATGTTATGGAAGAAGTAGCTCCTTTACGTGGATCACTTCTTGGTGGAGCAATTCCAGCAGAACAGTGGAAAACTCAAGAACCAGAATACATTGAAACAAATAATTCAGAAGTATCGACATTTGAAGCTAATTTTGATAAAAAAATTGACAAATTAATACAAACTATTGAAAAATGTACTGGATGTGTAAAGGGAAATTCAAAAAATCTGAATAATAGTGTTACTTCTTGGACAGACGTTCTTATTTTTATTGGTTTAGGAATTCTTGCAATAATTGTTATTGATATGTTTTTCAAATTTGGTAAATGGATTGTAACAACACAAATTAGCAATGCAGTTAATTCAAGACAACAAATGCCACAACAAATGCCACAACAAATGCCACAACAAATACCTATTCGTATTCAAGACCCACCAATGCCAATTTATTCTCCTCCTTCTACTCAATATCCATTCCAAAGAGGAAATATTCCTTATTATCCACAACCAACTGGTCCTCCACCAAGAGGTATTTAAATATATTATTTTACATATTTACATCAAAAAATTAAGACTTAAGAAATTTTTTATTAAATAGTTTAAGTATAATAATGCCTCGTAATAAAGGAAAAGGTGGTAAAAATTTTAGAAAGTCTAAAAATCAAGAATCACAAGACAAAAGACAAATTATATTTAAAGAAGACGGCCAAGAATATGCTTTAATATCAAAAATGTTAGGTAATTGTAGATGTGAATGCAAATGTCATGATGGTAGAACCCGATTAGGACATATTAGAGGAAAAATGATAAAACGTGTGTGGATATGTGCTGGCGATACAGTATTGTTATCACTTAGAGATTATCAAGATGAAAAGGCTGATATTATTCATAAATATACTCGTGAAGAAGCAAAAGCATTAGGAAATTATGGAGAGATCAATACTAATATAAAAATTGAAGAAAATTCTAATAACGATGAATCTGATATAGATTGTGAAATTGATTTTGAAGATATTTAGTATTTGTGTTAATTTTTGTAAACAAAAATTTTTAGTTTAAGTTAAAAACTTAAATGGCATATTTGAATCCAAATACTATTGTTCTAAATTCTTTTGATTCTCCTACTTTTGTAACTTCTGATTTTTTAGTTGAAAATGTAGGATTTATAAATAATTTAGAAATTTCTATTGATAGATCTTCTAATAGCATTACTAAATCAATAAATTCTGATGGTATTAATTTCAGTAATGGACAAGCTAACATATTGTTAAGTAATGACAATAATATACCAAGCTTTGTAAATCTTAATGATAATTACAACAATGAACTACTTCATGCTAATTTTCAATCTACTGATTCACCACAAATTTTGATTAAAGGAGCAATATTTTGTATTGCTATTAAAAATATATTTAGTTTAAGTTCGAATAATATAGGAAATATTGACTTTACTCAAGATAATATACGTTTAAATCAAATATTTTTTCAAAATGATCCAACAAATAATATAATAAATGACATAAAAATTAAATCACAACAAGAATTCTCAAAAACAGTTGTTTCAAACAGTACTTCTAATGATGAATATGCTTATTGGGATACAATTATTGGTTCTTCTAATACTAGTGTTCCATTTCAAACTAATGATAAAATGTATGTATTTTATGGAATACTTTTAAATATTGAATCTGGTAATGTTCCAAATGTTGGTACCAATGATGCGTTAAGTTCTTCTGGTAATGCATCTACATCTGAATCATATTATAGTTCAAATAATCCTTTGTATTTTATTATGAGCTGGAAATTAATAATTTAATAGTTAGACAAAAAATATATATTATTAAATATGTCAGGTATAACTTCAGAAGAATTACTAAAAAATCCAGATTTAATTAAAAAAAGTTATGAAGTTGAGCCAAATTCATTACTTCAATATCCAGATAAGATTAAAAGCCCTAATAGAGAAATGGTTAAAAATGTTTATGATGGTTTGAAATATAGTGTTAATTATCTTGGAAGCGGTGTTACTATGAAGGGTAGTGATATTGCCCTTGGCTCTAATTATTTTATAGAATCGGGTAAATGTAATCCAGAAACATCATCTTCAGAATGTAAAGATAAGTCTAAATATACATATGTTCGAAATATACCAACTGGTACAATACCCCCCTTAAATTTAAGTTTTTATAATGCTACTGGATGTAATTTAACAGGAATAACAGAAGGTCGTGGACTTGTACCAGGTTTATTTGAACAATTATATGATATTAATCCAGTTGAACTTAGTATTGCAGCTACTGGTAATGGAAATTTGGGGAGTGATGAGTGTAAAGAAATGACATTGCCAGTTGGTTATGGTATTTATGATGAATCAAATCTTGGATCTACATGGAATTGGGAAACAAAATGTACTGCTGGTCATAACACTATGACAGAAACCACAAATAAAGATCTAAATTATGAAATAAAAAGTAAAAACAGGCATATTAAAAATGCGCGTATGCCAGGCCCTCTTCAATTAAGAGAAAATTTTGAAAACATAAAAAAATCAAAAACAGAACCAAATAATGAACCAAATAAGTTAACAATAATATTATTGTTAACAGGTATTACTGCTTTAGTAACTGCTAAAGCAAAGAACATTTTATAATTTATCATATTCAGAATTTTCTTCTATACTAAAAATATTTTGACTACTCATTTTTGAATCAAAACCATTTTCATCTATCTTATAAATACCATCTTTCATATCATAATCAGATAAACCATTCAAATATGCTTCATCTAAACGTTTTGTGTAAGCAAATATTTCCTTAAATTTATTATTTACTTCTTCTTTAAAATTATCAAATGATTTCTTAAAAGATTCTAGATTATCACTTAATACTTTAATTTCATTTTTAACTCTTTTTAATTCAACCCTTGTATTATCAATTCTACTGTTCATCTCTTTTTCGTTTTTTTGTTTAAGAAGTTTCTCAGATGATAGCATATTTACTTACTTTTTATATATATTAATTTATTTCGATTAATTATTCAGTGTGTTGTATATTACCCATTTCCATAGAATATATATTAGTTTGACTGTCTTTTTCCATTTTAATATATTTTTCTAAAAGCTTTTTTGGAAAAATACAATAAGATATATTATATCCAGTATATACACTCAATAAACTAAAAATTCCATTTTTTAAATTAGTTATTGAAAGAATCCAAATAATAAAGAATATTCCCATCAAATTAGTCTTTAATTTGATATTACTCAAAAATTTATTAAATAATTCTTTTTCATCTTTAAAATCTTTATTAAATTCTTTAATACATACTATTAATTCATTAAATGTTTCCGAAATTAAACTATTATAACAGAATTTTGCGCTATACAAAAAAAAACCAAAACAATAAAATGAAAGCATAGTAATCAAAATAAACTTTTTCAAATAAATCAATGAATAAATTGAAAATAACAGAGAAATTAAACTTAAACTAATGTTAATATTACCATAATAATATACAAATTTATACATATAATACTTCCATTTTGACTTTTTTGAATCTTCAAATCCTAAGTTGTCAGAAAATCCAGCAAGTGCAAAATCACAATCACTCCACGTTAAATCTATACTCATTAAAATTAATCTGTTGTGTCTAACTTATATAGTTGTTTACCATGGATTTTGTTCTAATTGACGACTACCACGAATAGATGTGTTTACACTATGATCCATAATTTGAATTGGATTCGATATATCTTTTTTATAATTAATATATTGTTTTACTTGATTCAAAACTTGTTTTACAGTATAATCTAAAACAATTTTATTAAGATCTTTTACTTGAGAAAGAATATTTGCTTCTCTATTTTTTGAGTTTTGTAAAAAAACAGATCTCATAATTACAACTAATTCACTATCATTTTGTTTGGAAATAACATGTTTTTTTCCAGAAGATAGCCATACATTATATCTAATATTAGTTTGTAAAGCATCTATATTTTGTCTAGAAAAAAAAGCTCTTGATAGAGGAGTATTATATTGAATTCCTTTTAGTTCGTCCATGATATAGTAAAACTTTTAATTTTTTAAAACTCGTCGTCAATAAGACATATATCTGTTTTTATTTTTTTATACTTTTGCTTAGTTACTTCATTTTTTGACTTATTATTTTCTATATAATCGTCATCAATCATACATATGTCCAATTTTATAGCTTCAATTTTATTAGTTTCTTTTTTAGGAAACATTATTTTCTCTAATTTACCAGTATTATCATTATCAATTTGATTACGTTTTTCTAATACATCACTCCAAAACAAATCTATTTTTGGTTTTACATGTTCAAACCATTTGCGATTTCTTTTTATAGTAACATTTGAATATTTGATTAATTCCCAATAAAATGTTTTGTTGTACCATAAATTAGAATTTTCATCTAAAAATGGAGCAATTTCATTATCTTTCCATTTTAAATATTCAGCTGCTGATAAATTTATAGGCGAATAAATCCATTTTGTTTTACTACTTTCTGAAGAATCTTTACTAACTTCTGTATATTCAATTATATTTCCATGATATTCACCAATTGTTCCATTTTCTAGTTTTTCAAAGAATGTTTCTTCAGACAAATTTTCATTAAACTTACATTCAAAGAAATCACAATATTCTAATTCACATACTTCTAACTGAATTTGTACTTGTACCCAATATTTATATAAAGGAATACCAGTTAATCTACGACTATATAAACATTTTATTTCTAACATACGACCTAATAACAAATCATTATTTTCAGAATCTTGAGTTACAATTCCATCTGGTAAAGCACCAATATGACATATTTCTGGATGTCTAATACAGCCGTATTCTGAAATTTTTGTATTAGTTATTAGTTCGTAAATAGATTGAGCAATAGGTTCATTTCGAACACCATGCTGAAGAGCATTTGATGAACCACTAAAATGTTGTTTTTCTGGTAAAACTTTTTCTTTCAAAACTGAATTATAATATGATTTACCTTCAAATAATTTACTCATACTACTTGCTGTAATTACATTATGTCTATATGAATACCATTCTTTTGTTCTTTGTTCTGGCTGTGGTATACTATTTAACCATTTTATCTGTTTTTTTGCATGTAATACTGGTTTTGGAGTTTCTGGATAAACTATAACACTATCAACAATAAAATCTATTTCATCTTTATTTTTACATTCTGAATGTGCTAAAATCTTATATTTTAGCCAACAACGGTGAATTTGATCTTGATCTAAACCAAATTTATTAATAATTGGTATCATTAACTGAAATATCTCTTCAGATAAAACTATTTCTTCATTTTTCTTAGCTAAATTTTCTATAATATCAAAAAAAACGTCATCCATATATATATATATTTATAGTCTTATATATATAACCTTATTCAATAATATAAGATTCTTTATTAGTTAATTCAATTGGTTTCACATTTTCCCACGGATAATAATTTAAAACTATATTATCTATTGTTATTGGTAAATTACAAAAGCTAATAACATCATTTATACTTATTTTGACCTTTTTATCAGTTTTAGATTCAAAAGTTATACCAATATTTTTAATATTTTCAAATTGAGCATCTGTCAATTTGATTTCAGTTCCTACAATCGTTTTGCATTTAATTTCAAAACAATTATAAAAGGGGAATACTACCTGTTGGTTTGAGCTTTCTTTTTTATCATAAAATCGTTTATCAACGCATAAACTCAATTTACTTTTATTAGAAATACGAATTTTATACCTTATATATGATATATATGTGCGTGTCTTTCTCGAAATATGTAATATAAAAACAATAATATTAAATCCAATATTTTGTCCAATATTTGTTAAATTTCTATATATTGCTTTAAAAAAATTAAAACCCATAATTATATGATGGTTGTTGAAACCTTAATTATTTTAATAAGTATTTGTGTATTATGGACACAAACATACATACAAGATTGGAAATCAGTTTTTCTATTTCTTTTTGTTGTTAGTTTTTGTCAATATGTATTAGAAACGCCTGTTTATGTTTCTTTTGGACTTGCGGGTATTTTATCTTGTGTAATGAATGTTACATTATCTAGAGTTGAAAATTATTCGGAAAGTGGACTAAAAACATTGTCTAATGATAGTGATAACGAAAGTAGTTCAAGTGATGAAGATGAAAAAGGGGTTGATGAAGATGAAGATGAAGATGATTCAAAACCGATTGATGATAATCCTATTGATATGAGTTCTACAATAAAAGACGCTCTTCAAAACTTTGATCCAAAAACTCTTAAAAATATGACAAAAGATACTACATCTTTAATAAAACAACAAACAGAACTAATGAATGTAATATCGCAGATGCAACCTGTCATCTCAAAAGGATTATCACTTGTTGACAAATTTCATGGTGATGGTAAAACAGAAAAATTATTCAAACAATATAGTGAATTAAGCAAATTACAAAAATCTATTGAAAATTGAACATAAAAATTATTTTGTTTTAAATAACTTGCGTTCATATTTAAAAATAACAGATTCGGAATTATAGTATATGGCTACTGAAAATACTACAAAGCTTTCCGAACTTCCAAACAATACAGATACTGATACTGATCTTGTTAACAAAATACTTAATCAATTAGATACATCTAATGAATCAACACCTCCAACATTTGATTTAGAACCACCGCCAACTGAAAAATCTGATAATAAAACTATAAATAAAACTCAGGTTTCAAATTCTAATGGTTCCACATCTAATTCTGTTCCACAAAAAACAATATCAATAGAACAAAAAGTTTCAAATCATTTATCAAACAATGAACCAATGCCTTCTCCCCAAGGTATACAAAAAGTATTAAATACTATGGATATGGATTATATTTACAAAATTGTAAAAATGTCAGTATTGTATTCTGTGATCTTTATTGGTTTTATTTTTTGTACTAATGTTTTTGTAGATATGTTTTCTAGAATTCCTTATGTTAGCTTTACTACTAATAATGAACTTAACAATTCAGGTAAAGTGTTACAATCAATTTGTTTTGGAGCAATTTATTTTTTGATTAATTTCTTTTTTCCAAATTAATCAAAGTTTATAAGATATGATGATTCATTTTCTATTTGAACTGGCTGATATTGTTTAAAATCTTTTGGTATTATTTGATAAACAACATACTTTGCAGCTCTAACATATTTTTCTTTTGACGATACAGTGCGATTAACACACCTTAGTATTTGTCTTAATATTGTTATTGAATTTTTTGGCGTAATATCATTCAAATATGTTCTGGCTTTACATGGTATATAGTATTCTTCTAAACGCGGTTTCAATTCATATAATTTATTAACAGTCCCTATTACTTCAAGATCTTTTTTCGAAAAATTTGTTACATCATCAAAGGAAACAAGTCCAAATGCTTTTACAACATCCAGACACAAATCTTCTGGTGGATTTGTTTTAAATAACTGATTCTTTATCATATTAATTATAATGATTGTTTTTACAGAAAAGTGTTTAAAAAAAATTTGCTTTTAATTAATTCTTAGTTACATCATCTACCCACCAACGATTTGATAAATATGGGGTTGAAAGATCCATATAACTGTTTCCATCATCTTGTTGTGCTGCCAATTCTGTATTTGGACTTAAAGATGGACCTTTTACATTTAAATCATAAATAAGTGATGGAGGTAATGTATAATTAAAGTATTGCATACTTGATAAATATCCCGAAAAGCCACCATTTTGTGTCAAATAAAGATCATAATAATTTTGTCTTGGTAAAGTGGTTAATATGTGAGTAGTTTTTAATCTTCCATTAACATAAATATTTGATACAAAATTAGATTGAGTATATACTAAATGAATCCATTTTTTTACAGGTAAATTACTTATTTCAACATATTCATTTGCTGAATCAAAACTATTCACATATAGACGTAATACATTTCTTTTTCCTGATAACCATAAACCAGGTGCTTGTATTTCACTTATTTTTTCAGGTTCTTCTCTTGAAAAATCTTCTATTTTTGGACCTTTATGAAATATATGATGCCAGTCTCTATTTGTTTCTTTGAAGGATTCATCATTAATGTACATCCATAAAGAATATGTATATTCAATACCACCGCTTTCATTTTGCGAACGTGTTAATGTTTTACTATATTCTTCATTTGGATTTTGTACTACTTCACGAGAATATTGTCCATCAACAAGTCCGTTTAAGATGACAGGGCTGTCATCTGCACCAGATTTGGATTTTTTTGCCACAATCTTTATTATGTATAATATTGCATAAATCAGAGCGCAAATAGCGATTCCCAAAAATATTTCAAGTGCAACACTTTGATTACTATCATTTATATATTCAAACACACTGTCCATAATTATCTTATTCCATTTTTTTTATATTAGATATTATCATTATGGAAGCTCGATCAATACTTGGAATTTTTTTGCTTATCCTTTTGACATGTGCTGTTATATTGATTATTAAAATGACTATATCCAAATTTAGTGGAAATAGCAAAAATCAAATTACAGTTGTTGATAAACCAGTTAAAATGGAAGCTGATATGCAAACATGTACAGGAATTTTACCAGCATCCGGAGGTGCTCACACATATAGTTTTTGGATGTATGTTTCTCAATGGGAAATGACACAAGACAAACCTAAATATATATTTAGAAGAGAACATATTGGAAATAATTTGAATGTAGCTCTTGGAGATTCTAATAATGAATTACAAATTTGGTTATCAAATTCCAATGGTGCCAGAATTCCAAGATCTTCTTGCGAACTTGGACTTGATAATGATGACACTCATCGCTTAATTAATTTACCATTACAAGCTTGGAATCATATTACTCTCACAATATGGGAAAAAACACTTGACCTGTACTTAAATGGTAAATTGACAAGAACATTCATATTAGCACAACCTGTACAATCAAACAATGCTGGTTCATTCTATATGGGAAGTCTTTCTGCCAATAATGAAAGAACTGTAAATGGTTTTGTTTCAAGATTTAAATATTTCACACGTGTTCTTTCTCCAAGAGATATATATAATTTGTATCTTAAAGGTCCCGCAAAAAGCTCCGATTTATCTGACACACCCGAATCAACTATAATAAATCTTAGTGTAAATGTTGGACAAGAATCTCCATCTTGCGCAACCGCTAAATAAATAATACGTATTAATATTAATGACATCTGAATTACAAGATGATGGCAAGGCTTTAGAAAATCCTGTATTTTTACAAAATACACCATATTTATATAGTTATCAAGACACGCCACTTCCTATAGAAAGTGACGAAGAACTAAATGATTTTTTGACTATGCTAAGCTCTGTAGACCATGATACTCCAAAATTAAATAACCTTCTTAACGGTTTAACTGCTATTAAAGATAGAGAAACTGATGATAACAAAGAAGGATCACCAATTTGGGTAATTGTTATTGATCATAATCCCGAATATTATTACAAAGTATATTCATCTCTTTTTACAAAATCTTATCATGATCAATTATTATCACAAAGCAATTTTTTTGCTCAATTACATAGAAGAGCATCAAGAGCCAAATTCGAAAATAATGTTCATATTGATGATGTACAAAAAAGTGCTGAATTTGCAACAGAAAATTGGCACACAGATTCCAGTCAATTACATGATTTATATGAAAAAATTCGTGCCAATCGTAATCATGAATATATAAATCTAATAGATGACAATTCTACACTTCTTCGTCAAGCACAACTTAATAGAGATATGTTACTTAGAAGACAATTTGTTAATACAATACTTAATTCATTATTGTTAACTTTGAGTTTGTTTATTATTACTGGCTATTTAAGCATGTCTCTTGGATATTCTCTTCCAACTATTATGACAATCAATTTGTTAATAGTAATTCTATTTGGTATTAGAATACTTATGGCTATTTTAACTGAAAATAGAAGACATGAACTAAATTTTACAAGAATTAGTCCTCCCGGATATCCTGTACATAATCTAAATGTTCAAGCTAAATATACACAAGGTGCTTCATGTGGAACTCAATCAAACCCTAATACATGTGAAACACAAAAATGTACTGGCCTTAAGTAAATTTATATTTAAATTTAAGGAAAAGATATACCAGTTATATTTAATATGGGTGGAGGACAAATTCAACTGCTTAGATATGGTGCTCAAAACATATATTTAAACGGTAATCCACAAATAACTTATTTCAAATCTGTATACAAAAGACATACTAATTTTGCTATGGAAAATATTCGTATTGATTTTGAGGGACCACAAGGTCTTTTATATACATCTACCGGTGTTGATAATACAATTCGTTGTAAAATTCCAAGAAATGCTGACTTAATTGATAAACTTTATTTTGCATTCAATATACCTAACATATATTCGGGATATAAAAAATCAACTATTGATTCTGTTGAATATAATACTGCTTATGAATTTCAATGGATTCCAAATATTGGTTCACAAGTTATCAAAGAATGTACTCTTAGAATTGGTGGCAATAAAGTTAGTGAATTATATGGTCAATGGATAGAAATATGGCATGAATTATTTTTAGATACTGGTGGTAAAAATGCATTTGATAGAATGACTGGTCATGCACCAGAAGTTTTTATGCCCGCTCATGATGGAGTTAACAATGGATTTTATCCAACATCATCACTTGACCCACAACAAAATATTAATCCAGATTCTTCTAATTATTCATTTTCGGAATTCAAAAAAAATCCTTACCTTCAACCACCTTCAATTTTAGGAAGACAAATATATGTTCCATTACCATTTTGGTTTACAACTAATCCAGGACTTGCTTTACCTCTTATTGCTCTTCAATATCATGATGTAAATATCGAATTCAAGTTAAGGCCTATATCAGAATTATATACTATTATAGATACAGATCCAACTTCAAATAAATTTAAATCAAGAATTGCACCCAATGTTTTAATAAGTGATCATCATATTGGCAATTTTATTACAAATATTCCTTCAAAAGATTTTGTGAATGGCAACAACTTATTCGATGGAACTACTAATATGGCCGGATGGAACATTGATACCCATTTGCTTGTTAATTATATTTACTTAGATGAAGATGAAAGAAGACAATTTGCTAACAATAATCATGAATATTTAATAGAACAAGTCAATAGACAAACTTTTCTCGGTGTTTCTGGCTCTAAATCACTTAATTTAAAATTCAATCATCCCGTTAAATATATGGTATGGTTTGCACAAAGATCTGATATTTCTTCTGTTTTCAACAGACATAATAATTATACTAATTGGAAAGATGAATATATTCCACCTAATTCTAAAATTTATATCAAAAATACTGGAGCTGATAACGAAGACGAACTATATTATAAAAAATATGATGACGGTAATTACATTACAGACGATAATGGTAATTTCGTATCATTTGATGATGTTTCTTTAGTTATGAGGAATTATTCTATTGACCAAAACATAAATTCACTACCATCATGGGCAAAGAAAGATGAAAATCCGGAGCTTCTAAAAGATGATTTTAAAACTTTTTTTGAGGATTTTAATAATGGAAACTATAGTTTAAAACAGTTTGAATATCCTTTATTACCAACTAAATTTAATTTCAATTATTTTTCAGAAACTATAATCAAAAATAGTCGCATATTGTTTGATGGTGTAGAAAGATATTCTTCAAGAAATTCTACTTTTTTTGAAAGATTACAATTATATCAACATAAATTTAAATGCGATAAACCTGGTATCAGTATTTATTCATTTTGCCTTGATCCATATTTAAATCAACCCTCTGGTGCATGTAATATGTCCAGAATTGGTACAATAGAATTAGAAGTTGAAACTAATGAATTACATCCCGCCAGTAATAATATTTCAAGTAACAATACTTTACCTCAAAAAGGAGAAAAATATAATCTTGTTAAAACTGATTATAATGTATTTGTTTATGCGATTAACTATAATATTCTTAGAATTACAGGGGGTATGGCCGGTACAGCTTATTCTAATTAAATATATATATTAATAATATTATGTGCCCACTAGAATCGTTTTTAAGATTTACTTTGTTATTGTTATTAAGTTTGGCAGTTGTACAATTTTTTACTCAAAGAGAAGCTTTTCATCCTTGGAACAAATATGGATCTTCTGTTATTAAAAAAATTGCATCAAATCCTACAAATACTACTCGTATTGAATATGAATATGTATCTTCCAATTTTCCATATAAAAATGCTATTCAAAACAAACCATCTCCAATTTCACCAATTACTTATAAACAAATATCAGAACGTACTTAAATCTTTTCTATTTTTTTGAATGCACCTGTTGCTTCTAATTCGTAATCTTTTATTGATGTTTCTTTTTTTAGAATTCTTTCGCATTTATGACTTTCTGGTGAATTGTGTTTCAAACATACTGTTTTTCCACAACTACAAACCATTAATACCATTTTCTTTTTTTTACAATGTTCACAAAAATCTAATTTCATTCTTATTTAATTTTATATTTTATAACAAATTGTAAACTTTTTTAAATCATTTTTATAAATTTAGTATGTTAATAAATTAATCCTGTATATATGTACTGTAAAATATTTAATAATGAGTATTTTTTCATTCTTTTTTGAATAATTTTGTATATTATATTAAAGACTTGGATACAATTAGTATTAATGTCTTGGTATGAATTATATCGTCCCAAAACACTTGATGAAATTTCTTCTAACAAAAATGTGGTTACTTATCTTAAAAATATGATTAGACTTAATAAATTTTCACATTTTGTACTATCTGGCGATGTAAGTAGTGGAAAAAGAACTCTTATCAAAATTTTTTTAAACACTGTTACACCAAATGAAAACACATTATGGTTGAATCATCTTTCACTAAAAACAATAGACTCTAAAGAAAAATTACATAGTTTTATCAATTCAAAAACAAATAGTATTCATAAATGGTTAATAATAGAAAATTTACATAAAATGTCCAGCCAATTTTTATTTGTTTTGTATAATATTTTGTCAACAACTTCAATTATTGTTTGTGTACTTGAATCTACTCATCATATTGATTTATCATCTTGGGCAATCACCTTTAATATGAAAACACCATCAGAAGCTAATCTTGTTGATATTGCCAAAAAAATACTTAAAAATGAAAATTATAGATACAATAAAAAAATTGTTGATAAATGTATAAAATATTCTGAAGGCAAATTATGTACATTTTTATATTTTTTACAAGTTAAATATGTGAATAAAAAAGATATTATGGAATTTTCACATTTACCATTTTCATATAATGATATATTATATGACAAGAGTCTTAATAAACGTATAAAACAACTATATAGTCTTGAAAATATAGGTTATTCACATATGGATATTGCTAAACAATTATTTAAACAAGTTAGTTATGATTCATCTAAAATAGATTATGCTATTATACTTGGTAATGCTATTGAACATTTGAATCATTTTGAACATGATCCATATTATCTTTATGCGTGCATTTGTAAAATGTGGAAACTTAACGAGTGCTGTCCAAAGGTTGAGTATACGGATTATCAACAAACGCTTCAACATTAGTAGAATCTAAACGAGAACTTGTATCAAACTGACATTTGCTTGTTTTCATATTTACTGAATCAGAATCTGCCATTGTATTTTGAACTGGTGTCATACTCATTACAGTTCTTTGTTCCAGTCCTTGTCTTTCTTCCATAGTTCCAATGTGTGTTGAATCTGATACTTGTTTTATACTTGTTTTTGTTGGTTCACGACCTTTTGAAATTCCTTCTCTTAGATCATTCAAGGTAGCATTATAAATGTCAGCGTAAGATGTGGGTTTTACTTCACCTTGACTATTACCAATATATGAATTGTTTGAAGTATTTTCTTTATTTGTTTCTGGTGCTATTGTATCTGTAACAGAATATGCTCCATAAGTTCTATTATTTGCTTGTCCTGAATATTCAGTAGTTGATACATGCTGTCTACTTGTTTCCGGTGCATTTTTGGGATTTGTAATATAAGCAGCACCTTTTGATTGAGTCGCAATACCCTTGTGTTTATTTTCTCCTGTAGTTTCTTTTACCGTCTTTTTTGCATTATCAATATTATAAGCACTATTTCTTACTCCTGGTCCAGTTGGATTTGAATGTTCAATCCATTGTTTTAGAGTTTCTCTTGCTGTTTTATTTGTTGGTGCCGGATCTTCTGCTCTACCAGAACCAGATACATTTATTGAACCTAAACGATTATCATGTATTGCTAATTCCTTTAATGTTGTTCTTGCTAAATCATTTGTATCGTGAATTGTTTGACTCTTTCTTATACTACTAAAATTACGTTCACTTGAATTATCATGAACATTTGTTTCTTTTATTGTTGGTCGTAACAAATCTTGTACCGGTGCAACAATCTTGTTTACCAAACTTGTTGCATGACCCAAATATGATTTTTCTTGTGTATCTTCTTTTCTAACTTCTGAACAATACTGAATCTTCAATTTTGACTCTCTATTTTGATTTGTAGCATTACGAAATCCATAACCATCCAAATCTTGTTTATGAGTTGTTTGATTTTTATAAGCTTCTAAAGATTCACCACCCTTTAATACAGATGGTCCCGCTGGACCAGAATAAGAATGTAAAGTGTCTTGTCTATTTGTTGGCTTATCTGTAAATACTTCTCTCGATGTTTCACCACTTGTTACTACTGTTGTATTCATTCTTGGTACAGCTCCGTGTGAATGAAATCTTATTACTCTATTTTGATTTACTACCGGTGTCATTCCACGTCTTGTACCCTTAAAACCACGCACTATTCTGCCTTCATAAGTCATTTTAGGATTTGTTGCTATACGTAATTCATCCACAGTTGGTTGACGAGCATAATCTAATGCATCGTTTTGCTGAAAACCACCAGATGGTTGTGAAGTGTAACCCTTATTTAAACCTGGCCCTACTCTTACAGGTTCTATTAGTGGTACACCTTGTTTGAAACTTGACGCTGAATAACGATCTCTCATCTTATCTGATACATTTTGAGTACCATAAATATTTTCTTGCTGTAAATCAAACAATGAAGCAGTTTCTTCCTTTCTAATACTTAAATCTGATACTCCAGTATATCTTTCTACAAGACCACTATTTACATCAGAATCAGTATTTTGTTTTACATTACTACCATAAAATGGTACCATATTGTTGTGCTTGAAATCATCATTCCGCATCATCTCACCAGTTAAAGACATGGTCTGATTAATATTATCAATATTACCAATACGACTCGATTCTGGACGCTCTAATAACTTGCTAACAGTATTTTTACCCGCAAGATGAGTTTCCATTGTTTGTCTTTCATACATTTTTGAATCCAATACACGATTATCATAAATATCCTTCGATTGAGATGTTTTTTTTTCATTTTCTTGCTTTGCATTTAAAAGCCAGCCTCCGGCTGCTAATCCACCACTTACTAATAAAGCATCCATATTATTTGGGAACTTTTTAATAATTCATTTCTTTGTTACACACCTTTGTAATATTTAGAAACAATAATATAGTATCATACAAAGATGGATTCAATATTGCCGCATATTTTTGTAATTTAACTAAAAATTTATCCATATTTTTCATACGACGACATATATCTAAAATTGATAATTCACTATAATGATACTTTTCAGCTAATGAATGTATTAATGATAATTTAGTCGCATTTGCCAACTTTTCCTGAATTGAATTCGCTACTTCTAAATGTATATCACTATATGTTTCATATCCCTCTCTTTTTGATATTTTTTTGTGTAACATTGTTAAATGTTTTAAACTATTCAAATTCCCTTGTGACTCAATTACCATTTGTTTCAATAAACACATATCGTCATTTGGAATCAATTGTTTACAAAAATATAATAATGTTTCAGGCTTTGGCCTTGGCACACGTATCAAAAAACACCTGCTATTTAAAGCCGGATCTACACTGTCAATATTTCTACATGTAAATACATATCTACATGTCAAATATGTATCTTCCACCAATTGTCTAAAAGCTTCTTGCTGTTCACCAAGATAATTTAAATAACGAATATAAATTATTTTACTACAATCTGCTGATATATCACGCGTTCGACCTATTTCTTCTATTATTTTCGGCAAATTTGCCTTTTTTCTTACACACTCTTTTGCATCAAAACGTATATATGATGATGTTGAATAAAATCTTACACCAGTATCTTCCCAAGTTCTTATTTTCTCTTTCTCATTTTTCCCAGAATTTAACATTCTTAATACCAATGTATGCTTTCCAACACCCCTACCACCATAAAATATTGTATTTAACATCCCTTGAGAAAAATACTTAGTTATTCGATTTTCTATTTCCGGATGAACTTTCATTATTCATTTATATTGTATCACTCTTTATTCTACTTTTCAAAATCATATAAAATAATATTTTTATATTATTTGTTATGGATCAATTCTATACTAATGAAAATGTATCTATTAAATGTTTTGAAACACTTCAAAAAAAGATAAATATAGAATCATATGATATACAACTTGAACCATCTGCTGGATCTGGCTCATTTTATAAACTTATGAACCCACAAAAAAGAATCGGACTTGATATACAGCCAAAATATGAAGGTATAATTCAGCAAGATTTTCTTACATATAATCCTGATCCCAATAAATCATATATTTGTATTGGTAATCCCCCATTTGGAAGAGTCTCATCACTTGCAATCAAATTTTTCAATAAATGTGCACAGTTTTCTGATGTTATTGCCTTTATAATACCAAGAACATTCAATAAAGTTAGTGTACAAAATAAGCTCAATCTTAACTTTATATTACAATATTCTGAAGATTTACCACTTAATCCTTGCTGTTTTACTCCTAAAATGAACGCTAAATGTTGCTTCCAAATATGGATTCGCTCATCTACTCCAAGACAATTTTTTATATATGAAAAAACTCATCCACATTTTGATTTCATACCATATGGTGAAAAAGACAATAATAATCAACCTACAGTACCAAAAGGAGCGGATTTTGCAATTAGAGCATATGGTGGAAAATGCGGACAAATTGTTGATCAAGATTTACATAATCTTAGACCTAAAAGCTGGCATTTCATTAAAGCTAATATAAATATCGATTTATTGAAAGAACGCTTTAACAGTTTAGATTATTCACTATCAACTATGACTGTTAGACAAAATTCTTTAGGTAAATTTGAACTTTTACATCTTTATTCAAGTTTTATTGATTCTATCACAACTTAAGTAAATTGTTTATATTATTGGTTAATGAATTGTTTACAAATTGTTTATTCTTATAAGAATTATTTACTTCTTTTTACATTTTTTTCTATGTTTCCTAAAATAATAAGGACTTTTCGCATATATGGTGCCGCTTCAAAATATGTTTTTATCAATAAATCAGAATATTAATCTTTATTCTCTTTTATACATTTCTTTTTCCCTCTTTTTTTTATTTCTTTACTAACAATCTCTTCTTTTTGTTCTTCTTTTTCTTCTTTTTCTTCTTTTATGTCTTCTTTTACTGTTTTATATCCACAATCATAAAATTTTTGAATTATTTCTGGGCTTATTTCAAAAGATGCATCAAATTCATGATCGCATATTATTGAATAGTTTTTACCTTTATAACATTTCAAGTTAAATATTTGTAACTTTATTAGTGGTGATCTTATCAAAATTCTTAAATAAGTTACTAAATCTATTTTATCATAATATTTTTTTGAATTTTTTAAACTAAAACTTATTGATTCTTTTCCATTACAAGAACACATTTCTATCGGATGATTACTTACAAGAAACCCATCCACATACATTCTATTTCTATAATATACTGGTAAAAATAGAAACGGTACAGCAATAGCCATACATAAACCATCCAGTAATTTTAAATCCGGGGTTTTTTCATAATTCAATATTTCTAATGAATCAGTATTTAAACAAAAAGTTGTAAATACTAAATCTATTCCTGTTTTTTCATAAAACTCCATAAAAGTTATTTTTTCACAATAATCTAAATGGGTTAAAAATATTTTTAGTAAATCTCTGAAACATTTTGTATCATGTAAACCATATTTATCAAAAAATGTTAACCACTTATCTGATGATAATTTACTTATTTTTTCTATTGGCACATCTTTTATAACGTTTAAAACTTTTTTTGGATTATAACCAATTGCTAACAAAAATGCTATTACTGCACCACCAGATGTACCAACCCAGCGTTTTATACTCTTTATTTCAAAACCCTTATTTTCAATTAATGCTTGAATACATCCTAAAAATGATATTGTTGCAAAATTTCCTCCACTAAATATTACCTCCTTTGGACATTTTACCATATTTTTACTTAAACTTTATTATATTTATACAAATATACACAAATTGGGCTTTTTATAATTTATTTATTTATACATAGCCCAATAGGTATATTATTGTTGATATTCCATCTTAGTCACCATTTTTAAATCATTAATACATTTATTTTGACCCCTCCTATCATTTGGCTTACAATATTCTTTGACTTTTCTTGGCTCCTCTTCGTATTCCTCGAAGTCGTCATCAATTGGGTAATTATCATATGCATATGCCCCCACAGTGTTAGGATATTTAACTATTCCTAATCTAAGGCTCCTTAGTTCATTCTTATTTACGTCAAAGGGGAATTCGAATTCACAATTGTTATTATTAATTGCTTTGCACCCATTAATAATGTTTGGTGATCCAGTTTTTTTATAACACATTTTTTTATCGCTTAAGTAAATATTA
>MDTG01329006.1_pt1 | contig 20645 bp, 17 predicted proteins | sample 811421 | NCBI WGS metagenome assembly MDTG01 (sample SAMN05326645, study PRJNA326480) | marine metagenome | isolation source: seawater | place: Pacific Ocean: South East | collected 2011
CCACCTCGTCATTCGGCCTTGTGGGCTGTAAAGACACGCATCGAACCGTTGGTATGGGTGCGAAGCGGAGACCTTGAGGTCTCTGGCTAGCGGGAGCGACGCAATGATGGGACTTCGAACCTGATAAGTCAATGCCGTTTGTAGTGATTTTTAATCGGCACTACAAGGTTCAGGGCGTGACGCGTCAGTCAAGGCGGTCTACTTTCAGACGCAGTGTACCGCTCTCCACTCGCTGGGTGCTGATCCGGCGGCCGAGGTCACTGTCATTGCCACCGTTCGACTCGTCGATTCCGCCAATGGATACCCACTCTCCCAGCCGAGCGGTGACTACGGTATCGGCTTGCTGCACGTCTATTACGCCGCTGTGCTGCGGATTGAGCCGATTATTGTTGGCGCTGATGGTGATGGTCGCGAGGTCGCCGCTGAGGCGAACGGTGGCATAGAAGCCCTGCGTCACGTCGCGGTACTGGGTCTGTTGAACAAGCTGGCCGTAGACGTTGGTGGTCGTGGTTGTGATCGGTACGCTCTGGCCGCCCTGAATCAGAACCGGGTAGCCTTCATTGGCGGTGATCTGGCGTACACCGTCGTTAGCGCCTGTGGTGCGACGGTTGATGATACGGGCGGTATTACCGTTGCCATCCGGCTGGCCGACAATGATCTCGACCGGTCCGGTATCTGCACTGCCGTCGACGCGGTAACCGCGCTGGCTGCCACTGCTGCTGCCGCTGCTGGCAACGCTGATCAGCAGGCGGGAGGGTTGCTTGTCCAGCTGGGCGATCAGCGCTTTGATCTCGCTGATGCGATTTGGCTCGGCTCTTATCAGGAGCTGGTTGCCGTAGGCCGAAACGCGCTCATTGGATTGCAGCATCGGCTGCAGGGCAGGGATGAGGTTTTCCGCAAGGTTGTATCCCAGCGGAACGATCTCGGTCGTGGGGGCCGCCTGCAGCGGGCTGGCTGCCAGACAAAGCAGGCAGAGCAAGGTTGCCAGGATGCGATGTTTCATAGCAGAAAACTCCTGATGGCCGGATCGGTCTGGCTGCTGTTCCAGCGCTCATCAAAGGTATCGCTCCAGCGCTTGACCTGATCCCGTGACGTCTGGCGGACAAAGCCCTCGCGCTGGCGTGCTACGGGCAGCATCAGAAACCCCTGTTGGTCAATCATGGCCTGCGCATAGCTTTGTCTGGGCAGGTCAGGATGCTGCTTGCGTACCTGGCAGAGGCTCGGGAAGCGACGGGCAAGGCTCAGCAGGGTATGACCGCTGAGGAAGTCGTTACTGACTTCCTGCAGCAAGACCTGAATGCGTGCCTTGGGATTGCGGGCAATCAGACGCTCGCAGGCCTGCAGTATGGCCTTGCGGTTGAACAGCCACAGCGCCTGCTCGGGAGCGAAGATGCGCACGCTCTGCAGGCAGCCGTCAAGCAGTTCGATCAGTTGCTCCTGCGCGTTCTGCTCGGTGATCGGGATCATATCCGGATCGCTGTAGTCCGGTTTCGCTGGGGGCTCTTCGTCTGGATTGTGGATGGTGAAGCGACCCGGCGATACAAACTCGATGTGGGGCAGGTGGTCGGATTTCTGTGTGTCATCGCTCCAGCGCATGTCCTGATGTTCGATGCCGGCATCAAGATAGATGTCCGAGCAGACTTCAAAGCCCAGGCGCTGATAAAAGGGAACGGCGTGGGTTTGCGCTGACAGGAGCAGCGTGTGCATGCCCTTGTCGATGGCGTGCGCCATGATGGCCCGCATCAGGCGCTCGCCGAGGCCAAGGCCCCGGTGTTGCGGCAAAATGGCGATACGGCCAATATGGCCGTCCTTCAGCAGTCTGCCGGTGCCGACCGGGTGGCCGGCACGCAGCAGCAGGAAGTGGGTTGCGCCTTCATCCTGCGCGTCCCACTCCAGGTCTTCCGGGACCTGTTGCTCATCGATGAATACCCGTTGACGAATGTCACGCAGGGCCTTGCCTGTGTGCCAGTCAACGGTTGTCACGACGACATCACTCATCCTGCCTCTCCATTAGCAAAAAGCCTTTCTCCACCAGCTGCTCAAGCAGCTCCTGTGCGTCTTCCTCGCGGGTCCAGCCAAGCAGTAACTCGGCCGGCAGTGAGCGCTGATTACAGATTAGCTGAACCAGCGGAAGCAGCGAGCCGCCAACGACGCAGTGTTCGCCGTTGGCAAACAGCCGCAGGCTACCGTCGCCGGCCTGCCAGTAGGCCAGGCGGACTGCCGGGTTGGTGCACAGGCCGATGCCTTCATTCAGCGCGTCCATCAGTGGCTCCGGCTCACCCGCGTAAGCCAGGGCCAGCTCGGGATACTTGGCTTCGGTCATGTGGCGACCGAACCAGGTTGCCAGCGCCTCTTTGTCTGAGACCAGTTTCAGCACGTTTTGTTGCAGGCGATCTACCGCGTTCTGATCGATGGCGGCCGGGTCCTGGGGCAGGCTGATGCCGGCGTCGGTGTAGCGCTCGTCGTCACTGAGCAGGTGGGCGAGATAATCCGTGAAGTGCACCAGCACTTCCTGATGGCTTGGCGCACGGAAGCCGACGGAGATCGTCATGCAGTCGGTTTCGGCGATGCCGTCGTGGGCAATTCCCGGGGGGATATAGAGCATGTCGCCAGGCTCCAGTACCCACTCGTCCTGGCAGTCGAAGTCGGCAAGAATGCGCAGGTCCGGGTGGTCGAGCAGCGGGCTGTCGACCGTGCAGTGCTGACCAACGCGCCAGCGGCGCTTGCCGTAACCCTGCAGCAGGAATACATCGTAGTTGTCGTAGTGCGGCCCCACGCCGCCACCCGGTGCCGCGTAGCTGATCATGATGTCGTCAATCCGCCAGGTCGGCAGGAAGCGGAACCGGTCGAGCAGGTCCGCGACCTCCGGAACGAACTGATCCACGGCCTGGACCAGCAGTGTCCAATCCCGTTCAGGCAGCCTGGAGTAGGTGTCATCAGGGAAGGGGCCGCGCTGCAGTTCCCACGGGTGAGCACCGTCCTTGATGATCAGCCTGGACTCAACTTCCTCTTCCAGCGACAGGCCAGCAAGTTCGTTTGGCTCAATGGGGCTTTCAAAGTTGGGGAAGGCCTGGCGGATCAGCAGCGGTTTGCGTTGCCAATACTCGGCGAGGAAGCGTTCTACGCCAATGTCACCAAACAGCGAGTCGAATTCAGTTGTCATCATTCTGGCTCCAGAATAGACAACGCCCGGTCAATCCGGGCGTTGGGGAAGGTTTGCCGGCCCCCACGGGGCTGGCAGATCAGATGCGTTTTGCTTGTGCCACGGCATTGCCGATGTAGCTGGCCGGGGTCATCGCCTTGAGTTCGGCCTTGGCTTGCTCCGGAATGTCCAGGCCATCAACGAAGGCTAGCAGGGCATCGGGGGTGATGCCTTTGCCGCGGGTCAGGTCCTTGAGCTTTTCATAGGCGTTTTCAACGCCAAAGCGGCGCATCACGGTTTGAATCGGCTCGGCCAAAACTTCCCAACAGTTATTCAGGTCCTCTGCCAGGCGAGCCGCGTTCAGCTCCAGCTTGCCGATGCCCTTGAGCGAGGATTCGTAGGCGATGACGCTGTGCGCGAAGCCGACGCCCAGGTTGCGCAGTACCGTCGAGTCGGTCAGGTCGCGCTGCCAGCGGGAGATCGGCAGCTTGCTGGCCAGATGCTGCATGATCGCGTTGGCAATACCCAGGTTGCCTTCGGAGTTCTCGAAGTCGATCGGGTTGACCTTGTGCGGCATGGTCGAGGAGCCGATTTCACCGGCGACCGTCTTCTGCTTGAAGTAACCGAGGGAGATATAGCCCCAGATATCGCGATCGAAGTCGATCAGGATGGTGTTGAAGCGAGCGACCGCGTCGAACAGCTCGGCGATGTAGTCGTGCGGCTCGATCTGAGTGGTGTACGGGTTGAACTGCAGGCCCAGGGTCTGCTCGATGAACTGCTTGGCGTTGGCCTCCCAGTCCAGTTCGGGGTAGGCGGACAGGTGGGCGTTGTAGTTGCCGACGGCGCCATTGATCTTACCCAGCAGAGGGATGCTCTCGATCTGGGCGATCTGGCGCTCCAGACGGTAAACCACGTTGGCCAGTTCCTTGCCGAGCGTGGTCGGCGAGGCGGGTTGGCCGTGGGTGCGTGACAGCATCGGAACGGCAGCATGCTCAACGGCTAGGGCGCGAATGGCGGCGGCAATCTGGCGCATCAGCGGCAGCAGCACTTCATCGCGGCCGGCACGCAGCATCAGGGCGTGAGACAGGTTGTTGATGTCTTCGGATGTGCAGGCGAAGTGGATAAATTCGCTGACCTTTTCCAGTTCCGGAAGCTGTTTGGCCTGCTCCTTGAGCAGGTACTCAACGGCTTTCACGTCGTGGTTGGTGGTGCGCTCGAACTCCTTGACGCGTTCGGCGTGGGCCATGTCAAAGTCTTCTGCCAGGCGATTCAGGATCGCGTTGGCTTCGGCGGAGAAGGGCGCGACTTCGCTGATGCCCGGGTGAGCGGCGAGGCACTGCAGCCAGCGCACTTCGACCTGTACACGGAAGCGAATCAGACCATATTCGCTGAAAATAGAGCGCAGGCTGGCGGTCTTGCTGCCATAGCGGCCATCAACCGGGGATACGGCGGTCAGGGAAGAAAGTTGCATAGTTCTCTCGTCGAGCTGCTGGCGGAAAAGGGCCAAATCATACACCAGCCGGGCGGGTTTTGCCCGACTTGGAGGGCAGATACACGCTGATCAGGCTGGCGGCGAAGATCAGGCCGGCACCGGCCCATGATGACCAGCCCGGCACCTCACCCCACAGTGCCCAGGCAAACAGACCGGAAAACACGATGGCCAGGTAGCTCAATGGCCCGATTTTGCCGGGCGGAGCGAGGGCGTAGGCCTTGGACATCACCAACTGGCTGACGGTCGCAACCAGCCCGACAGCAATCAGCAGGCCGACTTGTTTCAGCGTCAGCGGTTGCCAGGCCCAGGTCATCGGGATGGCGGACAGCAGCGCCGAAAACGTCGAAAAATAAAACACGATACGGGTCGCAGGTTCACTGTTGCTCATCGCCCTGATGGAGACGAATGCGCAGGCCGCAAGCAGGCTGGCGGCGACGCCGGCGAGGGCCTTGGGGGCAAACAGCGCGCCGCTGGGCTTGGCGACCAGGATAACGCCAGCGAAGCCGATGGACACCGCCAGCAGCATGCGCCCGGTCAGGCTTTCCTTCAGCCACCACCAGGCCAGTACGGGAGTAAAGACCGGTGCTGCGTAGGTGAACACCATGGCATCGGCCAGCGGCAGATGGGCAATGGCGTAGAAGAAGCAGTACATCGCCCCCAGGCCATAGAAGGTACGCAGGAAGTGGTTACCAAGGCGGCTGGTACGAAAAGGGCCAAAGCCGCGCACCAGAATGATGGGGATGAAGAACAGTACGCCGATCAGGTTGCGGGCGAAGACGACGGTTTCGTTATTGACGCCCTCTGACACTTCGCGGATCAGCACCCCCATGCAGGCGAACAGCAGAGCCGACAGCGCCAGCAGCATGGCGCCGGCGCGGGGCTGGTCCTGGCGGACCAGTTCAACCACGCAGCACCGCGCGAGTGGCGTCCAGCAGCTTCTTGCGTTGAAACAGCAACTGCCAGCGATGGCCGCCAACCTGGCGCCAGAGCGTCGCAGAGCGAATGCCGGCCAGCAGCAGCGTGCGCACCCGGTTGGCGACCTCCGGCTGCTGCAAAAAACGCATGTCACCATGGACCTGAATGCGCAGGCGCAGCGTGCTGATGGTGTCCTGGTAGGTGCTTCCGAGCGACGCCATGACGTTGTCGTGCAGCAGGCCAAAGTGCTCGACCTGGTTTTCGGCCTGGGCAATACGCTGGCCGAGTACCTGCAACATGTCCTCGCGCTTGGCCAGCTGACGCTCAAGGGAGAGCAGGTTCATGACGTAGCGCAGGGCATCGCGCTGGAGGGCTCCGGTATCGCGCTCGAGCATGGCCTCCAGTGCTTGCAGGCCGCTGCGAATCTGGTGCGGGCTGCCGCCGTAGACATCAATGACGTTATCCGGTGAGCGCTTGAGGATGCTGGCTACCAGGCAGGAGCCCGGGCCCTCAGCCAGCTTTCCGCTGCGCGCCAGGCGGTCGACCTGAATGCCGGCCTCAAAGGTGGCGCCTAACGCAATGACCTGATCGGTGGCGCGGCTCACGGTGCTTCTCCGCTGGCAATGGCGGTCTCGATCACGCCACCACCCAGGCAGATGTCGCCGCTGTACAAGACCAGCGACTGGCCGGGCGTTACCGCGCGTTGTGGTTCGTCAAAGCGAACCAGATAGCCGTCTTGGGTCTTCTCCAGCGTGCAGGCCTGGTCGGCCTGCCGGTAGCGGACCTTGGCAGTCAGGCGCAGAGGTTCGGTGATCTCGATCGGGTTTACCCAGTAGATTGAGGAGCAGGTGAGGGCGTCGGAGAACAGCCATGGGTGGTTGTTGCCCTGGCCGACAATCAGCACGTTGTTGGTCAGATCCTTGCGCAGCACGTACCAGGGTTCATCACTGGCACCCTGAAGGCCGCCAATGCCCAGTCCCTGACGCTGGCCGATGGTGTGGTACATCAACCCGTGATGCCGACCGATCACGGTGCCGTCGGTGGTTTCGATATCGCCCGGCTGCGCTGGCAGATATTGCTTGAGGAAGTCGCTGAAGCGGCGCTCGCCGATAAAGCAGATGCCCGTCGAGTCTTTCTTGCGGGCGGTGGCCAGCTCGTAGCGTTCGGCGATGCGACGCACTTCGGGCTTTTCCAGTTCGCCAACCGGGAACAGGGTGCGGGCAATCTGCTCGGCACCGACGGCATGCAGGAAGTAGCTCTGGTCCTTGTTGTTGTCGATCCCGCGCAGCAGAACGGTCTGACCATCGCGCTCTGCACGGCGCACGTAATGACCGGTTGCGATCAGGTCGGCGCCCAGCGACAGGGCATAGTCCAGAAACGCCTTGAACTTGATCTCGCGGTTGCAGAGGATGTCCGGGTTGGGAGTGCGGCCGGCCTTGTATTCTTCCAGGAAGTGCTCGAAGACGTTATCCCAGTACTCTGCGGCAAAGTTGGCGGTATGCAGCTTGATGCCCAGTTTGTCGCTTACAGCCTGGGCGTCTGCCAGGTCTTCCATCGCAGTGCAGTACTCGGTGCCGTCGTCTTCGTCCCAGTTTTTCATGAACAGGCCTTCGACCTGATAGCCCTGTTCCAGCAGCAGTGCGGCTGAAACGGACGAGTCGACACCGCCGGACATGCCGACGATGACGCGAGTTTCGGAGTTGGGCGTGCTTGGCTGGGTAGACATGTCAGCGAATCAAATCCAGTGAATAGTGCGGTTTATTCAGATAATCCTGCACGCAGCCCAGAACCAGATGGCTGCGCAGATGTTCAGTATTGTCGACAAGTTCGTCGAGCGACATCCAGCGCGCGCGAATAATACCTTCGTCCAGCGTTCGTCCGGCGTCATGACTGATAGGCTTGGCACTGAAACAAACGCGCTGATAGGTCTCGCCGTTGGCCGCCTGGAACAGATAGATGCCGACGACAGTGGTAAGCTCGACGTGCCAGCCCGTTTCTTCCAGGGTTTCCCTCAGGGCGGCCTGGAGCAGGGTTTCGTCGGCCTCAAGGTGGCCAGCGGGTTGATTCAGGACAATACGCCCATCGCGCTTTTCCTCGACCATCAAAAAACGCGACTGATGTTCGATAATGGTGGCGACGGTGACGTGGGGTAGAAATCGCATCGCGGCTCCTCGGCAGGTGCGATAGGGTAGCGCAAACCACCGATTCGGTGAACCTCCGCTGCCGGCTTTGGTAAAGCGGAGGAAAACGGCTAGGATTCTGAGTGGTCGTGTTTTGTAGTGTGGTTGTAGTGTTACTACATATTGTCGACTGATCATCCCTCATTGATAGCTCAAATGGCGGTGGAGGGCGGCAGGTCACGAGATTGTAGACAAAAGTGCGTGACATTCTGTAGGAAAACTACAACAATAGCGCGGCTGAAAATCCGTATTCATGGGATGTTGGGGGTTACCCGCCTGCCGGCATCGCCTGTGGCAACGACAACATAAACGGAGTCAAAGATGGGATACCAAAAGATCAAGGTGCCGGCCAGCGGCGACAAAATTACCGTTAACGCCGACCTTTCCCTGAACGTACCCGACAACCCGATCATCCCCTTCATCGAGGGTGACGGCATCGGTTTCGATATTTCCCCTGTCATGATCAAGGTCGTCGACGCCGCTGTTGAAAAAGCGTACGCCGGCAAGCGCAAGATTTCCTGGATGGAAGTCTATGCGGGCGAGAAAGCCACTCAAGTCTATGATCAGGACACCTGGCTGCCGGCTGAAACGCTGGACGCCATCAAAGAGTATGTTGTTTCCATCAAAGGCCCGCTGACTACTCCGGTAGGCGGTGGTATCCGCTCCCTGAACGTTGCCCTGCGTCAGGAACTCGACCTCTATGTCTGCCAGCGTCCTGTTCGCTGGTTCGAAGGTGTGCCGAGCCCGGTCAAGAAGCCGGGTGATGTTGACATGGTCATCTTCCGCGAGAACTCCGAAGACATCTACGCGGGTGTCGAGTGGAAAGCCGGCAGCCCGGAAGCTGAAAAGATCATCAAGTTCCTGACCGAAGAAATGGGCGTCAAGAAGATCCGCTTCACCGACATGTGCGGTATCGGTATCAAGCCGGTTTCCGAGGCAGGCACCAAGCGTCTGGTTCGCCAGGCTCTGCAATACACCGTCGACAACGATCGTGACTCCCTGACCCTGGTTCACAAGGGCAACATCATGAAGTTCACCGAAGGTGCCTTCAAGGACTGGGGTTACGAAGTTGCTCGCGATGAATTCGGTGCCGAGCTGCTGGACGGCGGTCCGTGGATGCAGTTCAAGAACCCGAACACCGGTAAGAACATCGTAGTCAAGGACGTCATCGCTGACGCCATGCTGCAGCAGATCCTGCTGCGTCCGGCCGAGTACGACGTTATCGCTACCCTGAACCTGAACGGTGACTACCTGTCCGACGCGCTGGCCGCTGAAGTGGGCGGTATCGGTATTGCTCCGGGTGCCAACCTGTCCGACTCCGTTGCCATGTTCGAAGCGACCCACGGCACTGCGCCGAAGTACGCTGGTCAGGACAAGGTCAACCCGGGTTCGGTGATCCTGTCTGCTGAAATGATGCTCCGCCACATGGGCTGGGTTGAAGCGGCCGACCTGATCATCAAGGGCGTTAACGGTGCCATCGCCAACAAGACAGTGACTTACGATTTCGAGCGTCTGATGGACGGTGCGAAGCTGCGCAAGTGCTCCGAGTTTGGTGACGACGTCATCGGCGCCATGTAAGCGCAAAGATGCGGGTCGTGTTGAGCGATCCGCATTGGCTGAAAACAACAAAGCCGGCGAAAGCCGGCTTTGTTGTTTGCGTGATCTGAATGGTCACTCAGTCATGCATGAGGCTCGTTGCGCCTTCATTTTCCACCTGTTTCTTGCTAGGTTGCTCAACGGTGGACTGGATGTTGATGGCGTGCAAGCCCTTGGGGCCCTGGATAATGTCAAACTGAACCGGCTGACCGGCCTTGAGCGTTTTGTAGCCGTCCATGTGGATGGCGGAATAGTGCGCAAAGAGGTCTTCGTCCCGCCCGTTCGCTACGATAAATCCGTAGCCCTTGGCATTGTTGAACCATTTGACCTTACCGTTCTCCATACTACGTCCCTCTGATAGCTTGTCACATCATGTGAGTGGTGTGGTTCTTGCTGACCAACTGGGTGTTCGGGATGTAAATGGTGACTGGTCAGTCAAGCACTATTACACTTTTAACATCGAATCGGGGCAAGTCAAGCAGCCCCCAAAGTAAGCTGTGTACCAGTACGCAGTTTTGCGATGAGCGGCATCTTTTCTGGCTTCCAGCGGTGATACGGCAAATGTTTTCAATGACAGATTTTCAACTAACCTTAAATCACGGGTCGGGTGAGCCCGAACATGAGGATGATCACGGCCTGGCGGTCGAGACCAGCAAGCCTCAGCTCAAGCCCCCGTCCCGCTATAAGGTCATCATGCTGAACGATGACTACACACCGATGGATTTTGTTGTGGAGGTTTTGGAGCGTTTCTTTGCCCATAACCGGGAAAGTGCCACACAGATCATGCTCAAGGTGCATACTGAAGGTAGAGCGGTCTGCGGCATCTATACCCGGGATATAGCCGAAACCAAGGCCGCGGACGTCAACGACTACGCGAGGGAATGCCAGCACCCGTTGATGTGTCAGATTGAACGGGAAGCGTAACAAGGCGAATAGCATCGCATACGAGGTGGCAACATGCTCAATAGAGATCTCGAGATCACCCTGAACCTGGCGTTCAAGGATGCGCGCAACAAGCGGCATGAATTCATGACCGTTGAACACCTGTTGCTGGCGCTGCTGGACAACCAGGCCGCGATCGAAGTGCTCAACGCCTGTGGTGCGGATCTGGAACGCCTGCGGCGAGAGCTAACCGAATTTATTGACTCCACCACGCCGCTGATCCCGAAGCAGGATCAGGAGCGTGAGACCCAGCCAACGCTGGGCTTTCAGCGCGTGCTGCAGCGCGCGGTATTCCACGTACAGAGCTCCGGCAAGGGCGAGGTGAGCGGAGCAAATGTTCTGGTCGCGATTTTCAGCGAGCAGGAAAGTCAGGCTGTGTTTTTCCTCAAGCAGCAGCAGATTGCGCGTATCGACATCGTCAACTTCATCTCGCACGGCATTTCCAAGGTTCAGAGTGATGCCGAGCAGCTCGGTGACGAGCAGGAGTCCATGGATGAAGAAACTGCAGAGGGCGCTACCGCCAGCAATCCGCTGGAGGCCTACGCCAGCAATCTGAATGAGATGGCGCGCAAGGGCCGGATCGATCCGCTGGTTGGGCGTGCCTCGGAAGTCGAGCGCGTTGCGCAGATTCTCATGCGTCGCCGCAAGAATAACCCGCTGCTGGTTGGTGAGGCAGGTGTCGGCAAGACGGCGATCGCTGAAGGGCTCGCCAAGCGTATCGTTGACGGCGAAGTGCCGGATACGCTTTCCGAAGCAGTGGTCTACTCGCTGGACCTGGGGGCGCTGTTGGCCGGTACCAAATATCGCGGTGACTTTGAGAAGCGTTTTAAGGCGCTGCTCAAAGCGCTGAAAAAACGCCCGCATGCGATTTTGTTTATCGATGAAATCCACACCATCATCGGTGCTGGCGCCGCTTCAGGTGGCGTGATGGATGCCTCAAACCTGCTCAAGCCGCTGCTGTCGTCCGGTGAGATTCGCTGCATCGGGTCGACCACGTTCCAGGAATTTCGCGGCATTTTCGAGAAGGATCGTGCGCTGGCGCGCCGCTTCCAGAAAGTTGACGTGGTCGAGCCGTCGGTCACTGACACCATTCAGATTCTCAAGGGGCTCAAGAGCCGCTTCGAGGAGCACCACGGTATTCGCTATACCGATGAGGCGTTGAAAGCGGCAGCTGAATTAGCCAGTCGCTATATCAATGACCGCCACATGCCGGACAAGGCGATTGACGTTATCGACGAGGCTGGCGCCTATCAGCGCCTGCAGCTGCCGGAAAATCGTCCGGAGTTCATCGACGTTGCCGAGGTCGAGGCGATTGTTGCCAAGATCGCGCGGATTCCACCCAAGCATGTGTCTTCCAATGACAAGGAACTGCTGAAGAATCTGGAGCGCGACCTCAAGCTGGTGGTATTCGGTCAGGACAGCGCTATCGATGCTCTGGCGACCGCGATCAAGCTGTCGCGGGCAGGGCTCAAGTCGGCGGACAAGCCGATCGGGTCCTTCCTGTTTGCTGGTCCAACCGGGGTGGGCAAGACCGAGGTGACCCGTCAGCTGGCCAAGAGCCTTGGAGTAGAACTGCTGCGCTTTGACATGTCCGAGTACATGGAGCGGCATACCGTCTCCCGTCTGATCGGCGCGCCTCCGGGCTACGTCGGTTTCGATCAGGGCGGTCTGCTGACCGAAGCGGTTACCAAGAGCCCGCATTGCGTATTGCTGCTTGATGAAATCGAGAAGGCGCATCCTGAAGTCTTCAACCTGCTTTTGCAGGTGATGGACCACGGCACCTTGACCGACAACAACGGGCGCAAGGCGGATTTCCGCAATGTGATCATCGTGATGACCACCAACGCCGGTGCCGAAACCATGTCGCGCGCCTCGATCGGCTTTACCAAGCAGGATCACAGCACCGATGGCATGGAGATCATCAAGAAAGCCTTTACACCGGAGTTTCGTAACCGTCTGGATGCCATCATCCAGTTTGGCCGCCTGACCCACGAAAGTATCAAGTTCGTGGTCGACAAGTTCCTCACCGAACTGCAGGCCCAGCTGGAAGACAAGCACGTACTGCTGGATGTGGACGAAGATGCCCGCAACTGGCTGGCCGAGCATGGCTATGACCCGCTGATGGGCGCGCGGCCGATGGCACGTTTGATTCAGGACAAGATCAAGCGTCCGCTGGCCGAGCAGATTCTGTTTGGCGAACTGGCCGAGCAGGGCGGTACGGTGCATGTCACGCTGCGCGACGGCGAGCTGGAAATCGAGGTGCCGGAGGCGGAAGTCGCCTGAAGGCATCCGCTATGAAAAAGACCGGCATGTGCCGGTCTTTTTTTGTCTCGATCAGACGCTGAAGCGGGCCCAGATTGGTGCGTGGTCGGAGGGTTTTTCCATGCCGCGTATGTCGTAGTCGATGTCGCTTTCCACGCAGTGCTCGGCCAGCGCCCGGCTTGCCAGCACCATATCAATGCGCAAGCCGCGCTTGGGCGTGTCTTCAAAGCCGCGGCTGCGATAGTCGAACCAGCTGTAGCGATCCGACTCGGGATTCAGGTGGCGGAAGGTGTCGATCAGCCCCCAGCCCTTGAGGCGCGCCATCCAGTCGCGCTCTTCCGGCAGGAAGCTGCATTTGCCGGTACGCAGCCAACGCTTGGCGTTGTCCGGGCCAATGCCGATATCGGCGTCGGTATCGGAAATGTTCATGTCGCCGATGATGGCAATGCGTTGATCCGGCGTGAACTCGCCCTCCAGGTGGCTCTGCAGATCGGCGTAGAACTTCTCCTTGGCCGGAAACTTGACTGGATGATCGCGGCTTTCCCCTTGCGGGAAGTAGCCATTGAGCACAATCAGTGGCTCGCCATCGGCGCAGGGGATGGCGGCGCTGATCATCCGGCGCTGGGCATCATCTTGATCAGTTGGAAACCCCTTGCGCACCCACAGCGGTTTCTGGCGGGTCAGCAGGGCAACACCGTAGTGCCCCTTCTGGCCGTGAAAGGCAACGTGGTAACCCAGCGCTTCGACATCGGCCAGCGGAAACTGCGGATCGTCAACCTTGGTTTCCTGCAGCCCGATGACATCCGGGTTGTGGCGGCTCACCAGTTCCTGCAATTGGTGCGGTCGAGCCCGCAGGCCATTGATGTTGAACGAGACGATCTTCATGGGCGTGTCCTGGCAAGTCGGTAATCGGCTGCTCGGTTTCAGAGCAGTCAGTGGCCGCTAGGGTAGCCTAAACAGAGCGGATTTGGGACCCGCCTATAGGTCTGGCATGTTAGCATTCGGGTTGCGAAAACCTGCCGGGATGGAGCTCATGCGTCGCGCCTTTTCACTGTTGTCTCTTGTCTTTGCCGTGTCTGCAGCGCAGGCCGGGGTCAAGGTCACAGTCGAGCCTGCAAAAAGGGCCCTGCGTGAAAATATCGAAGCCTATATCGGTCCGGTTGAAGCCGACAGCCATGCCGAAATGGCGCGCCAGTTACGTTATCTCGATCAGCAGGCAACACTCGCAGCCCAGGCGCTGGGCTACTATCAGACCCGTAACGAGTTGACTATCAGCGGCCCCGAAGACGACCCCGTGCTGAATGTGCGCGTCGAATCGGGCGAGCCGGTGCGGCTGGACCGGGGGGATGTTCAGGTGCTCGGCGCTGGTGCTTCAACGCCGGCCTTTGCGCTGGGTGTCAGTGATCTGCTGCGCGAAGGGCAGGTGCTCAATCATGGGCAATACGAAACACTCAAGACACGCATAAGCAATCGTGCACTGCGCTACGGTTACTTCAAGGGGCAGTACCTCAAGCACGAGCTTCGCGTCGACCCAGAGCAGGGCAAGGCAGACGTCGATATCCGTTACGACACTGGCCCGCGTTACAGCTTCGGGCCTGTTCACTTTTCCGAAACCCAGTTCAGTGACGACCTGCTGGCGCGCATGGTGCCCTTCGAGGCCGGCGCACCTTATGACGCGGATCTGGTCGGCAAGCTGAATCAGGATTTGCTCTCCAGCGGTTACTTCAGGGGCGTGCTGGTGACCGCCCCGGCCGACCGGGCGGTTGGCGAGCAGGTACCGGTCGAGGTGGAAATCACCGAGCGTGATCCCAACTCGCTCGGCTTTGGTGGCGGTTATTCCACGGATGTCGGCGCCCGGGCGCGAATGACCTGGGACCAGCACTGGATCAACCCGCAGGGCCACAGTCGCGGGGCGAGCATGGAGCTGTCGCTGCCGCGTCAGGAGCTCAGTGCCTTCTACCAGGTGCCGCTGGATGACCCGATCACCCACCAGCTGCGCTATTTCGTCGGCTGGCAGAAGGAAGATATTGACGACGTTCAGACCCACAGCTTTGCGCTCGGTGCCGAGGTCAACAAGCGTCTTAAAAGCGGCTGGCAGCGCAGTGTCGGCCTGCGCTTGCAGCAGGAGGTCTTCTCGTTAGGTGATGACAGCGGAACCGCCACGATGCTGATTCCCAGTCTGGTGCTGCAGCGCACGCACTCCACCGGCGGGATGGACCCGCAGAGCGGCTACAGCATGTTACTGGATGTTCAGGGGGCCAAGGAGGGGGTGCTGTCGACCGTGGACTTCGCCCGTGTCATGGGCCAGCTCAAGGGGCTCCATACGGTGTTTGAGCGGCATCGCTTTCTGGGCCGGATCGCGCTTGGGGCTGTTGCTACCAATGACTTTGCCAGTATCCCGCCGTCACTGCGATTTTTTGCCGGCGGTGACCAGAGCATTCGCGGCTATGACTACCAGAGCCTGTCGCCGGTCGACAGCACCGGTGAAACCATTGGTGCGCGCTATCTGATGGCTTCCAGCGCCGAGTACCAGTATGAGTTCATCCACAATTGGCGCGCGGCAACCTTTGTCGACCACGGCAACGCGGTCGATTCGCTGACAGATCCGCTGAAAACCAGCGTGGGTGTCGGCATCCGCTGGGCGTCGCCCATCGGTCCCATCCGCTTTGATCTGGCACGCTCACTGTCGGACCCGGACGTGGGTTTCAAGATTCACTTTTCGATGGGGCCTGAGTTGTGATGCGGTTTCTGCTTAAGCCCTTGCTGCGTGGGCTGGTTATCCTGCTGGCGCTGCCGTTGCTGCTGGGCCTGCTGCTGGCCAGTGACTCGGTAAACCGCTGGCTGTTCGAGCAGGCAGACAACCAGCTGCCACAGTTGTCACTGGCCTTCGAGCAGGGCAACCTCTGGCGTGGCTGGTCGTTCGGCAGCATGCGCTGGCAGGACGATAGCCTCGACATCGGCATTGATCGGCTGGCAATGCAATGGAGCCCCTCCTGCCTGTTCGGTGCGACGCTGTGTATTGATAGTCTGTCTGCAGACAAGGTCAGCATCATAACCCGTGCCAGTGAAGCGACCGAGGGGGCGTCCGTTCTGACCCTGCCCGAGGTGCAGCTGCCTGTCGCGCTGGAGGTCGGTCGGCTCCATCTGGGCACCCTGTCGCTGGATGGCGAGACGGCCTTGTTGCGGGATCTCGACCTGGTTGCCTTTGCACGCGATGACAAATTGGTCGTGCAGACGTTCAGCGGTCAAGGGCCGGATCTGCGCTGGCGACTGGACGGGTATGTGCGGATGCAGGATGACTGGCCGCTTGAGCTGAATGCGGAGCTGACGCTGCCTGCGGTCGATGAGCGTGACTGGCGTATGCGGCTCAGGGCGGGCGGCGATCTGCGTGAGTTGCAGTTGCAGGCCGATAGCCGTGGCTATCTCGCGGGTCAGTTGAATCTCGAGGCAAACCTGTTTGAGGCAGGTTATCCGGTCCGCTTGCACTGGCGTGGCGAGGACTTCCTGCCGCTGCGCAGCTTTCCGGAGACGCTGACGCTTCAGGGGCTCACGCTTGAGCTGGAGGGCAACCTGGAAAACGGTTACGCGCTGCAGGCCGATGCCCGCTTGCCCGCCGCGAACGGCGAGGTTGACCTGACCCTGAGCGCACTGGCGACAACCGTCGGTATCGATCAACTGGCGCTGGTGCTGGCGGTTGCCGACGAGCCGGCCCGTCAACTCTCCCTCAGCGGCACAGCGAACTGGCGCGATGAACTTGAGGCAGACGTCAAGCTGGCGCTGGACCGGTTTCCCTGGCAATCGCTTTACCCGGTCGACACCGGCGAGGTGGTACTTCAGCAGTTGGCTGCTGCCGCCAGCCTGCGCTCGGGGAAAATTGATGCCCGGCTGGACGGCGAGCTGACCGGAGTCGCCGGGCAGCAGGTCATGGTTGGGGCGCAGGTCAGCGGGGATCAGCAGGCTCTGCAGATCAGTCCGCTCAGTCTGTCGACGGCAGCAGGCAACGCTACCGGGACTCTGCAGCTGGGGTTGCAGCCCGTGCTCAGGTGGAACGGTCGGTTCGAGCTGGATGGTATCGACCCGGGTATCTTTGTTGCCGCCTTGCCAGGGCGCTTGAACGGCCAACTGAATAGCACTGGCACCCTTGAGAACCAGCAGCTGCAACTGGCGTCAGACTGGAGCGTGCAGGGCGAGGTGCGAAATGAGCCGCTGCAATTTGCCGGCGCCCTGAACAAGCGTGCGGAGGTGTGGTCGATCTCCGGGCTGCGTCTATCGCAGGGCAGCAACCGGATAGCCGGCCAGGGACAGTGGGGCCCTGAGGTCAATGGCCAGCTGAGTCTGCAGCTCAACGAGATGAAAACACTTTGGCCCGGTCTGAGAGGCATGGCCAAGGGCGAGTTGCAGCTTGCCGGCAGTCGTGATGCTCCGCAGATCACAGTAGCCGTCAATGGCGAGCAGCTGGGCTATGACGACCTTCGTGTCGACAGGCTTGCCGTACAGGCTGACACTACCTTGAGCGAGCGCCTGCCGCTGTCCCTGAACCTGTCGGCGGATCAACTGCGCAGCGCGGATACTGCGCTCGGCAATCTGCAACTGACCGCGAGTGGCGAGCGGGCCGGGCATGAGTTGCAGCTACGCCTGCTGGGCGGCGTCGCCGAGGCTGAACTGTCAGTGTCGGGCAGCCTGTCGGATGTCGCCTGGCGGGGGGAGTTGAGCCGGGGTGTGCTGCGTTTCGAGCATCTTGAGCTGTTGCAGGCAACACCAGCAGCGCTTCGCTACCAACTGGCCGCAGGGCGGCTTCAGCTGGCCGGGCACTGCTGGCGTCAGTCCGATGCAGAGCTCTGTTTCAGAGGCGAGCAGACGCTGATGCCGGATCGCCAGCTGGACGTTGAGTTGAGCGCGTTCAATCTGGCGGATCTTGCCGCCTGGCTGCCGGAGGACTTTGACTGGGAGGGCCTGCTTGACGGCCAGCTTACGCTGCAGCAGAACGCGGGCAGAGCGCCCGTGGCGGATATTCGGTTGGGTTCGGACGACGGCGTTATTACCGTTGATGATGGCCGTGAGACCCTGGCCTTTCCTTACCAGCGTCTGCAGCTGACCAGCGAACTGCAAGCAAAAACTGCCACTGCACAATTCGAATTGCGCAGCGATGTGATCGGCCGGCTGGCGATCGACGCTGACGTGCGCGACCCTGCGGGCAACCAGCAGTTGAGCGGTCGCTATCAGCTAGAAGGTCTGAAGCTCGACTTTCTGCGCCCCTTCCTGCCGAATGTCGAGCAATTGCGGGCGACCCTCAATGGTGACGGCCAACTGTCCGGCGTGTTGCGCGCTCCGGTGGCGACTGGTCTGCTGACACTGCGCGATGGGCTGGTAAGCGGGCCGAACCTGCCCATCAGTCTGGAGCAGCTTGAGGCCGACATAGCCATTGATGGGCAACGGCTGAATATCGACGGGCGCTGGCGCAGCGGTGAGAAGGGCGAAGGGGCACTGCAAGGGACCGTCGGCTGGGCACCGCTGGACGTTGCCCTGCAGTTGAACGGGCACGATCTGCCGGTCACCGTTGAGCCCTATGCCCGCGTGCTGGTGGCTCCTGCGCTCGACATCAGCCTGAGTGGCGGCAATCTGCATGTTGGCGGCGAGCTGGCGGTTCCGGAGGGGGATATTGTGGTGCGCGAGTTGCCAGCCAGCGCGGTGCGGGTTTCACCTGATACGGTTATTGTTGGCCAGCAAGCGCCCGCCGTCACCGAGGAGCTGGGTATTACCGCCAGGGTCAGGTTGATCATTGGTGATCAGCTCAGGCTCAATGCCTTCGGCCTCAAGGGTCGTCTGAAAGGTCAGCTGGAAGTACAGGAAAACCTGAATGCCAATGGTGATCTGCAGATACTGGATGGCGAGTTCCGTCGCCTGGGTCAGGACCTCAGGCTGCGTCGCGCACTGTTGCTGTTCTCCGGGCCACTCAGTCAGCCCTATCTGAATATCGAAGCGATTCGCCGGGTGGACGACGTCATCGCCGGCCTGCGCGTGACTGGTAACGCCCGGGCGCCCACCACTCGGGTATTCTCGGAGCCCGGCATGTCACAGCAGGAAGCCATGGCATATCTGATGCTGGGGCGTCCATTGGGGCAGGAAGGGGACAGCAACATGCTGGGGCAGGCAGCTCTGGGTCTTGGGCTTGCAGGCGCGGCGCCGATCACCCGGCATATCGGTGACGCTCTGGGGCTGGAGGATTTTGTTGTCGAGTCCGAAGGGCAGGGCGTTGATACCCAGGTCGTTGCCAGCGGCAGTCTCACCGACAAGCTCAGTGTGCGCTATGGTGTGGGCGTGTTTGAGCCGTCCAACAATCTGGCGCTGCGCTATGAGCTGTCACGACGGTTATACCTTGAAGCGGTCAGCGGCTTTGCCAGCTCGCTGGATTTCTTCTATCGTATCGACTTCTGATTTCCGGGCGGGTGGCGCTCAGCGGCCCGTTCATTTGAACACCCATGCTGTGCCACGGCACATTGAAGGAGTCATTATGTCCAGCGTTACTCTGCGCGGTAATCCCATCTCCATCGGCGGCACCTTCCCGGTCAAGGGCGACAAGGCTCCGGCCTTTACGCTGGTTGCCAAGGACCTGTCCGACGTCAGCCTGTCCAGCCTGACCGGCAAGCGCAAGATCCTCAACATCTTTCCCAGCGTCGACACCCCGGTTTGCGCGACCTCCATCCGCACCTTCAACGCCAAGGCCAGCAGCCTGGAAAACACCGTTGTGCTGTGCATCTCAGCTGACCTGCCGTTTGCGCAGGCGCGTTTCTGCGGCGCCGAAGGTCTGGACAACGTCATCAACCTGTCCACCCTGCGTGGTCGCGAGTTTATCCGCAACTACGGCGTCGACATCGAAAATGGTCCGCTGGCCGGCCTGACCGCGCGCGCTGTTGTGGTTCTGGATGAAGACGACAACGTACTGTACAGCGAGCTGGTCAGCGAAATTGGCCAGGAGCCAGACTACGAAGCCGCACTGGCAGCGCTGTAAGCGCCGGGCGGGCAATGGAATTATCTGAACTCTGTGCGTCTACCCCATTGACTCAGCAGGGATTTCCAGTAACATTGCCGGCCGTGGAGGGATGGCAGAGCGGTTGAATGCACCGGTCTTGAAAACCGGCGAAGGTGAAAGCCTTCCCAGGGTTCGAATCCCTGTCCCTCCGCCACTATTCGACCTCAAAGCCCCGTTCTACGGGGCTTTGTCGTTTTCAGGGTCTTCTGGCCCATACTCTGGCTGCTCCTGCTCCTGCTCCTGCTCCTGCTCCTGCTCCTGCTCCTCAGGCTGAGGCAAGTCATCGAGTGGCTCGGATGGGTCGAAAGTCGCGGGCGCAAGGAGCACTGGTGGTAGGTAGTGGCGCGACAGCGGTATGCAAAGGGTGCTCAGCAAGGTAGTGAGGACGAAAGCGGGCGCTGGCATCTTTCTGTGCAGTGATGGTAATGGGTGCTATATCGTAGCCCGGCAGGTAGCGTAGTTGATTAAGGAAAAGGGCCAGCCCGCACTGTCCATAGTTGATCAAATCTGGTTGTGAATGCAGCGCTCAGGAGCTGGCGCTGCATTTGCCATTCTGACTTGGTAGGGATACGTCCAGGGCGGATAGTCCCTTTGCCCCAGCGTTGGTTGATCTGATCCATCGTCTGCATCAACTGGTCGGTACCTGCTGGCTGAGTTGGAGCGAAGAGGTCAGGGGTGTATTCGTGACGTTGGCGCAGGTCCATGAGCATGACGGATGCCTTGGCGTAGGCTGGGCCTGCCTTGTAGATCTTATCCAGACCGGCGATGGCTGATTGAACCAGCAGGCGAGTGTCATCTGTTGGGTAGGGCAGATGGCACGTCACGCTGCGTGAGATGCGCTCTTCATTGGTATTAAACAGACCTGTACGAATACCCACTTGCAGCAAGCTACAGAGTGACTGCTGCTGACGTAGTTTCTCGGCAGCTCGGGTCGCGTAGGTCGCTACTGCCTCTCTCAGCTCACCCAACGTGTGAACACGGTGACCGAAGGAGCGGCTGCAGCAGATTTCACGTTTGGCTGGCGCTTGGGGTTCCATCTCCAAGCAGGCGACGCCAGTCAGTTCCCGAGCCGTCTTTTCCACTACC
>MDTG01414808.1_pt1 | contig 20645 bp, 23 predicted proteins | sample 811421 | NCBI WGS metagenome assembly MDTG01 (sample SAMN05326645, study PRJNA326480) | marine metagenome | isolation source: seawater | place: Pacific Ocean: South East | collected 2011
ACCGGCTACCACGAGGCCGGCACACTCTTGCGGGCCCGCCCGATCGCGCATCAGGCCGTCGACGGGTTGAGCGTGTTGGCGCTCGGCGATCAGCGCCTGTACGTGCCGCAGCTGGATGCGAACAACACCGGCGACGAGATCACGGTGCATGTGCGCGCGCTGGACGTCATCCTGGCGCGTGAGGTGCCGACCGCCATGAGCGCGCTCAACCGGCTGGCAGCGAGCATTACGTGCCTGACTGAAACGGCCGACGGGCAGGGGGTCGATGTCCAGCTGGATGTGGCCGGCCAGCGCCTGGACGCACGCATCACACGTTTTTCGGCACAGGCCATGCAGCTGGCCCCGGGCGATACCGTGACCGCGATCATCAAATCCCTGGCGCTGGCTGAGCAGGCCTGGCAACGCCTGGGCGGGTTCTGAACCAGGCGCCCTCATCGCAGGCCCGAACACCGCCAGGCGAGCGCGCTCGATCAACCGGTGATGGCATAGACCACTGACAATGACAACAGGGCGATGAACCAGCCGAGCAATGTCGGGAGGGAAATCACCAGCATTTGATGCTTGGCGTTCGTCACCCCCAGCATCCGGTTGACGACCCAGAAATAACTGTCGTTGAAATAGCTGAAGAACAGCCCGCCGAGACAGGCCGCCTGGGCGGCAAGCACTAGATTCACATCGGGGACCGTGGTCACGATAGGTGCCGAGATCGAGGCGCCGGTGATCATGGCCACCGTGCCGCTGCCTTGTACGAAGCGCACGAGCGTTGCGATCAGAAACGGAATCAGAAAGGTCGGGAGCGCCCAGGCGGCGATCGATTGCCCGATGTAATCGCCGGCACCGCTCTCACGCAGCACCGCCCCGAGTGCGCCGCCGGCGCCGGTCACGAGCAGGATGATACCGGCGCTCTGCACGCCTTTTTCCAGGTTCGCTAGCGTCTGTTGCCGCGGCATCCGGGGCACCAGGCCATAGACCGCGGTCAACACGCCAAGCGCGACAGCGATGACCGGATTACCCAAAAAGCTCATCGCCTGTCCGAACACGCTGGCCGTTATATCCGATTCGGGATACACGCGCGCCATGCCGGTGAGCACGGTGTTGCCCAGTATCAACAGGATCGGTACGACGATCGGCGCCAGCGAACGCGACAGTGAGGGCAGGGTCTCCTGCGCGTGCATGACGGCGTCGTCGTCATGCGACACGTCGGGGTCGAAACCGTGCGTGCGCTCGATCATATGCTCGATACGCGGGCCGGCATAACGCGCATAGAGCACCATGGCGATCAGCGAGGGGATGGTGAAGCCCACGCCGGCGAGGATCATCATGCCCAGGTCAACCTCGAAGATACCGGCAACCCCGAGCGGCCCGGGCGTGGGCGGTAGTGCAGAGTGGGTGACGAGCAGGCCACAGGCCAGGGCGATGCCCAGCGTGATCAGCGAGCGGCCGCTTTTGCGTGACAGCGCCCGTACCAGAGGGTTGAGAATCACGTAGGCGGAATCGCAGTAGATCGGGATCGAGACGATATAGCCGGTCAAAGCCATGGCCCAGTCCTCGCGCTCGCGCCCGAGCAAACGCAGAATCGCGTATGCCATGCGCTGGCCGGCGCCGGAAACCTCCAGAATACGGCCCATCATGACGCCCAGGCCGATGACCAGCCCGATCGTGGATAGCGTATTGCCGAAACCGGTCGTGATCGTATCGATGACGCGATTGGCCGGCATGCCGCCAATCAGACCGGCGATCGAGGCCGCGGCAAGCAGCGCGATCAAGGCATGAACACGCGTACGCAGTACGAGCCAAATCATCACGAATACTGCGACGACCAGCCCGACAAGGACTTGCGGGCCGGCGGCCGCGGAAACAGGGTCGGTCATGAAACTTCCTTGTTGGTCATTGACAGGATAAGAGCGGCGGCGGGCTCAAGGCATCCACGGTAGAACACGGCGCGGCGCGCGTTGTGCCGCCACACCGCAATACAGGCGTTGCACGCCACGTCGATCGCCCCGATCAATCGCCCGGGGCATGAGCGGGGATACCTGTTTCTTCGCGATAAGCGGCTACGACAGCGTCGAAATCGCGGTCCTGGTCAAAGCCCAGCGCGGCTTCGCGACGGGTATCAAAGCGGGCCGGAAAACTGGCCACGATCGCCTCGATGGCAGGATCACGCGCGTATTCGATCCGCGCGACGGCCTCAGCCCCGGCGCTACGTTCCAAGGCGCTGACCATGTCGGCCACGCGTGTGGTGATACCCGGGAGGTTGAGCGTTCGAAGTGCGCCGATCGCATCGCCGTGGAGCGTCAGGGCGTGCACGAGATTGGCCACCACCGTTTGCGGGGACGACAGCCACATGGCGAGGTCAGGATCCACCGGGCAGCTCGCGGGCTCGCCGTTCAGCGGCTCGCGGATGATTGCGCTGGCAAACGATGTCGTGGCCTGGTTCGGCCGGCCGGGGCGTACTGAAATGGTCGGCAGGCGACAGACCACCCCGTCGATGAAACCACGCCGGCTGTAGTCGTTGATTAGCAGTTCCCCGATTGCCTTCGCCGTGCCGTAGGAGGATTGCGGCTGGGCCGCGCTGTAACGATCCAGTGGGGCAGGCATGTCCGAGGCAAAAACCGCCACGGAGCTCGCGAAGACGAGACGGGGCGTGTGGCTCTGGGCCCGACAGATCTCCAGAAGCGTGCGTGTAGCGTCCAGGTTGACCGCCATGCCGAGATCGAAATCGCGCTCGGCCTCGCCGCTGACCACCGCGGCGAGGTGATAAATGGCGTCGAAGCGTGTATCGGGGATCTCGGCCTGGATACCCGCGTCGCGCAGATCGCCCACCCAGGATATAAGGCGCGCGTCTTCGATGGGGCAGACCACGCGATCGAGCGAGACGATGGTCGCGCCGTGATCGTGCGCCAGCAAGGCCTGAATCAGACGCGCGCCGAGAAAGCCGGCGCCGCCCGTCACGAGAATATGCATGTCTGTCTCCAGAAAATCTTGTTTTGTTGTTGCCATTCGAAACAGTGTGCTAGGGCCTATTGCCGTTTCATGCGAGCGCCGCGTTGGAGACCGCAAATCGTGTCCTGCAAGGCGCGAGTTGAAGCGTCGTGGCGTGCCACGATCAAGACTCGCAACGCCGCAGGGCGCAATTTGCGGCCCAACCCTTCGGGACAAGCGCTGTTTTGCGGCAATACAGTGTTCTAGCCCACTAGCGCAGAATGACTGCGCGGCGTGGGCTACGCCTCGTCTTGCCGCAAAACAGCGCTTGGCGCGGGCTCGCATGAAGCGGCAATAGGCCCTGATACGAAAGTATGGCGCTGTTTCGTTTGCTAGTTGTCATGTTGTCTGACAAGTTTTGAATGTACATTCCGTCTTTCGTCTTACACCGCTGCCAGCCCAACCGGTCGGCCGCACCAAAGATCGAGTCACCGTGTTATGTCTGAACCTGGCGTTCGTCCACCGAAGTTGTCCGAACAGATCGCGGCTGATCTGACCCGTGACGTTCACGCCGGCCAGATCGAGCCGGGTACCCGGCTGCCGACCGAGGCCGTGCTCGGGGCGCGCTACGGGGTGAGCCGCTCGGCGGTGCGCGAGGCGATGTCGATGTTGCGCAGCAACGGCGTGATCGAATCCCGGCGCGGTAGCGGCTCGTTCGTGGTCGAGGCGCCAACGGTGGCGCTGGCTCACAAGCTGCCCGAGCCGGGCCTGGACGCGGTTATCGAGATATTCGAACTGCGCCGGGCGCTGGAAACTGATGCCGCCGGCCTGGCCGCCGAACGCGCCAACCGTGCCCAGCGCAGCCGGATTCGTAACGCGCTCATCGAGATCGAGGAAGCGGACGAGGCTGGGGAATCCGGCGTAGCCCAGGATCTGGCTTTCCACCGCGCGATTGCCGAGGCCGCCAACAACGACTACTTCGTGATGGTGCTGGATTTCTACAGCCGCTTCCTGTTTCGCGCCATCAGCGTCTCGCGCGGCAACGAAGCCCGGCGCTCGCCGCTCATGGCCCAGGTCGTGGCTGAGCACGAGGCGATCGTGGCGGCCATCACCGTTGGCGACAGTGGCGCCGCTCGGGCCGCCGCGGCCGCGCATATGGACAACGGCATGCGCCGGCTACGCGATATGTCGCCGGCCTTGCGCCGATCACTGGAAACCGGTCAAGACCTCGACGAGACCTGCACGTGAGCGCGTCTCGCGGGCCGGCCCCGTCCCTGAACCACCAAGGAGTCCTTTTGACATGACAGACATTTCCAGACAGCCCGTTACGGCCGTCATCGGGCTGGGCTCGATGGGCATGGGCATGGCCCAGACCCTGATCCGAGCCGGCTTTGAAACCCACGGCTGTGACCTGCGGCCCGAGAGCCTGGAGACCCTGATCGCCGCCAGCGGTCACGGCGCGGCCACGCCGGGCGAGCTCAGCGTCACGCCGGACGTCACCTTCATCGTGGTGGTCAATGCCGCCCAGACCCGCTCGGTTCTGTTCGGCGACAACGGCTTGGCCGCGCGTCTGACCCCCGGGGCCCTTGTGGTCGGCTGTGCGACGTGCGATCCCGACGATGCCCGGGCCATCGCCGCAGAGCTGGCCGTCCTGGATATCGATTATCTGGACGCGCCGATCTCGGGCGGATCGGTCAAGGCGGCTGCCGGCGAAATGACGATCATGGCCTCGGGCCCGTCAACGGCTTTTGCCAAGGCCCGCAGCGCGCTCGATGCCCTGGCCAGGCATGTTTTCGAGGTGGGCACCGAGCCCGGCCAGGGCTCCCAGGTCAAGCTGGTCAACCAGCTGCTGGCCGGCGTGCATATCGCTGCGGCCGCCGAGGCCATGGCCTATGGCATTCAGGGCGGCTGTGATCCGAACGTCCTGTATGAGGTGATCACCCAGAGCGCGGGCAACTCCTGGATGTTCGAAAACCGGGTGCCCCATATTCTGGCCGGCGACTACAACCCACATTCGGCGGTCGATATCTTCGTCAAGGATCTGGGCATCGTGGCGGCCACCGGCCAGGCCACGAAATTTCCGCTGCCGATGACCGCTCAGGCCTTGACGATGTTCACCCAAGCTTCGGCGATGGGCTATGGCCGTGAAGACGACGCCGGGGTGATTCGTGTTTTTCCGGGCGTGGATCTGCCCGCGCGCGCCGCCAACGACGAGGGCTGATCGATGCCGGTTCTCGGATGTATTGCCGACGATTTCACCGGTGCGACCGATCTGGCCAGCCAGTGTGTCGCCGCCGGCCTGCGTACGGTCCAGATGATCGGCGTGCCCGAGGCAGGCTTGGCCGAGCGCCTGACCGATATCGATGCCGTGGTCGTGGCCCTTAAATCACGAACCACGCCGGCCGCCGATGCGGTCGCCGCGTCGTGTGCGGCCCTGGACTGGCTGCAGCAGATCGGCTGTCGGCGTTTCTACTTCAAGTATTGCTCGACCTTCGACTCGACCCCGGCCGGCAATATCGGCCCGGTGACCGACGCCCTCATGGCGGCTCTTGGAGCCGACATGACCGTGGTTTGCCCGGCTCTGCCGGCCAACGGACGCACGATCTACCAAGGGTATCTGTTTGCCAACGGCGTGCTGCTCAACGAAAGCGGCATGGCCGATCACCCGCTCACACCCATGACCGATGCCAACCTGGTTCGGGTCATGGACGCCCAGACCCGTCATTCGGTTGGTCTGGTTGCCCATGAATGCGTGCGTGCCGGGGCCCAGGCGGTCAAGACCCGGCTGGCCGATCTGGCGCGCGACGGCCATGCGATCGCGGTGCTCGACTGTATCGACGATGCCGATCTCGACGTGCTGGGCGCAGCCTGTGTCGACCTGGCGCTGGTGACCGCGGGCTCCGGCTTGGCGCTGGGGCTGGGGCCGCACTGGGCGACGAGCGGCGCAGAGGCCGGGATATTGAAACCGGTTGCCGGCGGCGAGGCCATTCTCAGCGGCAGCTGTTCGACAGCGACCCGTGGCCAGATCGCCCATGCCCGCGAGCACTATGCCAGCCACTATCTGGACGTGTTTGCCCTGGCCGAGGACTTCGAGGCCACCGTGGCCGCTGCCCGGGCCGCGGCCGAGCGCGGGCTTGCCGACGGGCCGGTACTGATCTATGCCAGCGAAACCCCTGACGTGGTCGACAAGGCCCAGACGCAACTCGGGCGCGAGGCCGCCGGGTTCTTGGTCGAGCGGGCCATGGGCGATCTGGCGACCACGCTGGTCGATGATCTCGGGGTACGCCGGTTGATCGTGGCCGGAGGCGAAACGTCCGGGGCGGTAGTCAGCGCGCTGGATATCGCCGGGCTGGAAATCGGCCCGGCCATCGATACCGGCGTGCCCTGGACCACGACCGTAGGACGCGATCCGCGGCTGGCGTTGACGTTGAAGTCCGGCAACTTCGGCCGCCCTGAATTCATGACCCAAGCCTGGGAGCGTATGCCATGAGCACCATCCATGTTTCGGCAGAGGAAAACCGCCTGCGCGAGCAGATCAGCGAGATCGGCCGGGCGTTTCGCAACCTGGCGCTGGCGCCCGGCACGTCGGGCAATATCAGCGCGAAATGCGAGGACGGCTGGCTGATGACGCCGACCAACGTCAGCCTTGGCGAGATCGACCCGGCGGCCATCGCCAAGCTCGACTGGGACGGCAATCATCTGTCCGGCAACAAGCCCACGAAGGAATCGTTCCTGCACCGGGCGTTCTATGACGCCCGCGCCGAAGCCGGTGGCGTCATCCACCTGCATTCGACCCATGCCTCGGCGGTGTCCTGCCTGAAAGGTCTGAACGCCGAGTCCTGTATTCCGCCGATCACCCCGTATTTCGTGATGCGGGTCGGGCGCCTGCCGCTGCTGCCGTATTTTCGGCCGGGCGACCCGGGCATGGGCGAGGCGATACGGGCCCACGCCGCCAAGCACAAGGCCATCCTGTTGGCCAACCACGGCCCCGTGGTTTCGGGCGCCACGCTGACCGATGCGCGCAACGCCATGGAAGAGCTGGAAGAGACCGCGCGTTTGATGCTCATGCTCAACCAACACGACATCAACACCCTGGATAACGCCCAGATCGATGATCTGCGGCATCACTTCAACGCCGACTGGTAGCGCTCATGCCCCGATTTGCGGCCAATCTCAGCCTGATGTTCACCGAGTTCGACTTCATGGCCCGTTTCGAGGCCGCGGCCAGCGCCGGTTTTGTTGGGGTCGAGTATCTGTTTCCTTACGACTTCGCGCCACAGGATATTGCCGCCGCGCTGGCCGATAACGGCCTCTCCCAGGCGCTGTTCAACCTGCCGCCGGGCGATTGGGCGGCCGGCGAGCGCGGGATCGCGGCCCTGCCGGGACGTGAAGCCGAATTCCGTCAATCGGTGGCTACCGCCCGGCGCTATGCCGAGGCCACCGGCTGTTCGCGCCTGCACGTCATGGCTGGCAACGTCGGCGTCGAGGCAGATCGCGGCGCGATGGGCCAGACCTATCGCGAGAATCTCGTCCATGCCGCCCGGCAGCTGCGCGAGGCCGGGATCACCCTGCTTATCGAGCCTATCAACAGCCGCGACATGCCAGCCTATTTTCTCAACCATCAGGCCGAGGCCCATGCCCTGGTTGCCGAGCTGGGCGAGCCCAACATCGCCGTACAGATGGACTTCTATCACGCCCAGATCATGGGCGGCGATGTCTGGACGACCTTTGTCGAGCATCAGGCCGGCATCGGTCATCTTCAGATTGCCGGGGTGCCCGAGCGCCACGAGCCGGATACCGGCGAGCTGAACTATCCCTGGCTGTTCGCGCAGCTCGACGGCGCCGGCTATGCAGGCTGGGTTGGCTGTGAGTATCGGCCGCGGGGCGATACCGCCGCCGGCCTGGCCTGGTTCCAGGCGGCCCGGGACCGGGCCTGAATACGGGGCGTGACGGGCCGGTATCGATAACCAAAACAAGGAGATCTGCATGCGCTTCGACCGACGCGGTTTTCTCAAATCATGTTCGGCCCTGGCGCTCGTGGCCGGCAGTACGCCGGCCTGGAGTGCCGAACCCGAATCTCGGCCCAACGGGCTGTCCGGGCCGCCGCCAGCGGCGTATCCCGCGGATGCCTGGCAGATCATCGATGATCGCTTCAAGGCGCTGATGCTGGTCAATACGCCGCTGGTGCGCCATTGAAGCGGCGCCCTCTGGGCCGAGGGGCCGGCCTGGAACGCGATCGGTCGCTATGCAGTCTTCAGCGATATTCCCAGATCCCGACAGATGATCTGGCAGGCGAGCACGGACGAGGTCAGCGTGCTGCGAGAGCAGGTCGGTCATACCAACGGCCACGCCTTCGACCATCACGGTCGCCTCGTGACCTGTCAGCATTCACCGGCGGCGCTGGTTCGATATGAACACAACGGCGGCGTGACGGTTCTGGCCAGCCAGTACCAGGACAAGCGGCTGAACGCGCCAAACGATCTGGTCGTACTCGACGACGACAGCATCATTTTCACCGATCCCGGCTACGGCGCGCTGTTCGACTATGAAGGCCGCGAGCGACCGCGGGATCTTAAACCGGCGGTGTATTACATCAACGATACGATGGACGCGCCGTGTCGTCTGACCGCAACGCCGACCATGCCCAACGGCATCGGCCTGTCGCCGGACCGAAGCACGCTCTATGTCAACGACTCGGCGCCGACCAACGGGCAGGGTGAGCCAACCCGTATCCATTCCTTTCAGCTGAGACACGAACACACGCCGCGGCTGATACAGCATCGGGTGATTCACGAGGACACCAAAAGCCTGCTGGACGGCATGGCCATCGATGCCGCCGGCAATATATGGAGCGCCAACTCAGGCGGCACGACACATAACGGCGTTAGCGTGTTTGCCCCGGACGGCACGCTGCTCGGGCGGATCCGTCTCCCGGAAAAATGCGCGAACGTCTGTTTTGCCGGCGAAAAACAGAACCAGCTGCTCATGACGGCTAGCCAGTCACTCTACTCGATCTATGTCAACGCCCATGCACCGCGCCGGGCGTGAGCGCTTGCCGCCAACGACCGGGCCGGCTTTGACAGACAGCCGATAAACGGTCTTGACGCTCGGGGCAATAGCGCGTCGTCTAGAGATCGAAACAAATCAACGTCCCGAGGATGTATGTATCGATCCAAGCGTATCTTGACCGTGGGCCTGGTCGCGGTGGCCGGTATCGTTGCCGTGCCGGTCTGGGCCCAATCCGGCGGCGACAACACAGGTGATGCAGCCGGTTCACAGACGCTGCCGGAGTCACAAAAGTCGCCGTCTCAACAAGCCCAGCAGCCACAGCGTCAACAGGTGCAGCCGCAACAACAGCAGCAGCCGCGTTCGTCGATGCCCCAGCAGGCGGGGAACGATAACGACAAGCCGATGGGTCATAAAAAACCGATGGGCGCGCATAACGGCCATGACCATCACGCGCCGCCGCCCGACGGGCCGATGGCCGGGAGCAACCCGCTGCGTCATGTCTGCTTGAGCAAGGACCAGGCGTATAGCCCGGGCGCGGTCGTGACGATGAATCAGAAGCCTTATGCCTGTCAGGCCATGGCCGACGATACATCCGGCACCCTGCACTGGGTGGCCGTGAAAGAAGACGAGTAACGACACGAGCCGGCCGGCGCATCTTGCGCCGGCTGTTTTCCATGTCGTGTTACTGACCGCTGGCGAAACGTGCCTGAATCTTGAGGATATGCACCAGGCTGGGCAGCAGCGCGGTCATCGTTTCCTCGGCGCCGCCGCGCGAGCCGGGAAAGGTCAGGGTCAGCGTGTCGCCGATGAAACCGGCCACGCCGCGCGACATCACCGCCTGAGGGCTACGCCGCTGGCCAAAGGCTCTTGCTGTTTCCATCAGGCCCGGCATGGGCGTGGTCAACAACGGCTCGACCGTTTCCACCACTTTGTCTTTCGGGCCGATGCCCGTACCGCCCACGGTGACGATCAGCCCGCATGCGTCGGCCAGTGCCTGGTCGATAGCGGCCCGGAGCTGTTCCGGCGCTTCGGCCAGCAGCTGATAGTCGATCGGGGTGAAGCCGGCTGCTTCCAGATCGGCCTTGACCTGCTGACCCGCGGTATCCGGCTTGTTGCCGTCGACGATCGGGTTCGACACGACAAAAACCGCGGCCTTGACCGGCGCGTCGAGTTGGCGCACGTGCTCGGACTTGCCGCCGGTCTTGTCGATGAGATGCGTATCACCAATGGCCAGCTCATCGGGCTCGGCGTAGGGCTTGAGCATGTCGTAGAGGGTCAGAGCGGCCATGCTGGCGGCGGTCAGTGCCTCCATTTCGACGCCGGTGGGCCCGATCGTGTGCACGTCGGCGGCGATGGCCACGTGATCGGCGTGGATCGTGAAGCGGACTTCCGCGGCATGGATCGGCAAGGGGTGGCACAGCGGCAACAGCTCGTCCGTGCGCTTGGCGGCCAGGATGCCGGCGATACGCGCGCTGGCCTGCGGGTCGCCTTTTTCGGTATCGCGTGCCGCGATTCGCTCCAGGCAGTGCGCCGGGGCATAGAACTTGGCGCCGGCGGTGGCCGAGCGCAGTGAATCGGGCTTCATGCCGACGTTTTTCATCGAGCCGCCTTGTCGAAAAGATCAGTTGCGAGAGCGTTCGGGACGTGCCAGTTCGGTGCCTTCGAGATAGGCCTGGCTGCCGTCGCTGTAGGTTTCGTTCTTCCAGACCGCGACCCGGGCCTTCAATTCCTCGAGCGCGTGTTCGGCCGCGGCAAACGCCGGCGCGCGGTGCACGCCGCGAACCACGATATAGACGCTGACCTCGCCGAGCACCAGTCGGCCGGTACGATGAACCATGCGACAGTGCCGGATATCGAACGCTTCGAGGGTCTCGGCCTCGATGTCGGCCATGGTGCGTGCTGCCAGCGGCCCGTAGGCCGAGTAGTCCATCGAGGCCACGGTCTTGCCGGCGTTGGCCAGGCGCACCGTGCCGCCAAAGGCCACGAGCGCGCCACAGGTCTCGTCTTCGGTCTCGGCCAGCAAGGCGTCGAGATCGAGCGGTTCGGCGGTCAGGTGCATACTCAGCCGCCGGAGACGGGCGGAACCAGCACGATGGTTTCGCCGTCGCTGACCGGGTCATCATCGGCCAGCAGCGTATCGCCGCGGGCACAGGCGGACTGGGAGATCAGGCCCACCGCGGCCGGCCAGCGCTCGGCGGCGACGCCGCGCACGCGCTCGACGGTATAGGGCGGGCCCATGGCGATCTCGGCCGTTTCGCCGAGATAATCGATCAGCGCGCCGTTGGCTTCGAGCGTGATCGTGGCTAGATCGTCGTTCATGACATCTCGCAGGTCGGGGTTAGCGTTTCCGGGTCGTCACGCCGTCGGCACCGGCCACGATCAGCACATCGGCCGGGCGGTGCGCGAACAGGCCCACGGTGACCACGCCGGGCATGGCGTTGATCCGGGCTTCCACGGCTTTCGGATCCGTCAGATCCAGGTTGTAGACATCGATGATCGGGTGGCCGTTGTCGCTGCGAAAATCCTCGCGCAGCTCCGGCAGGCCGCCCATCTGGACCAGCGCCCGGGCCACGGCACTGCGGCCCATCTCGATCACCTCGATCGGCAGGGGAAACGCGCCGAGCACGTCGACCTGCTTGGAGGTGTCGACCATGCACACGAAGGTGTCGGAAACCTGGGCGATGATCTTTTCGCGCGTCATGGCACCGCCACCGCCCTTGATCAGCGCCAGCTGTGGATTGACCTCGTCGGCGCCGTCGACATAGACCGACAGATCGCCGGCGAAGTTGAGGGTCTCGACATCGAAGCCGGCACGTTTCAGGCGCGCGGTGGTGGCCTCGGAGCTTGAGACACAACCCTTGATGGCCGGGCGGCGCTCGGCCAGCACGTCGATGAAATGGTTGACCGTGGAGCCGGTGCCTACCCCCAGATACTCGCCTTCGACGACGTATTCATAGGCGGCCTCGGCGGCGGCGCGCTTTTGTTGTTCGTTGTTGCTCATAGGTCTGTCACGGGCGGAGGAAAATGGCTCAACTGTCGCGCGCGCCGAAGATCGCGGTGCCCACGCGCACGTGGGTGGCACCTTCGGCGATCGCGGCATCGATATCGGCGGTCATGCCCATCGAGAGGGTGTCGACTTCAAAGCCGCGGGCCAACAGATCGGCCTGGATGGCACGCAGGCGCGCGAACGGCTTGCGCTGGGCTTCGAAATCGTCGCTGTAGGCCGGAATGGCCATCAGGCCGCGCAGGCGCACACCGGGCAATTCGGCGATCCGGGCCGCCAGTTCGGGCACGTCTTGCGGCGCGACCCCGGACTTGCTGTGCTCGTCATCGATATTGACCTGAATACAGATATTCAGCGCCGGCATGTCGTCCGGGCGCTGCTCGGACAGGCGCCGCGCGATCTTCAAGCGATCGACGGCATGGGCCCAGGCGAAGCGGGCGGCGATATCGCGGGTCTTGTTGGACTGGATATCGCCGACGAAGTGCCATATCGGTGCCGGCTCGGCCTCGGCCAGGGCGTCGATCTTGCCCAGCGCATCCTGGAGGTAGTTCTCGCCGAAATCGCGCTGGCCGGCGGCCAGTGCGGTCTCGATCATGGGGGCCGGTTTCTTCTTGCTGATGGCCACCAACGTGATCGTATCCGGCGCACGCGCGCTGGCTCGGGCCGCGGCCGCGATCTGATCGCGTACCGTGGACAGGCGGGCGGCCACGTCGATATCGGTATCGGAGGTCTCGGCCATCGCTTTGCACGCAGATGAGGGCAAGCCGCTAGGATAACGCATGCCAGGGCGAGGTTCGTCATCCGGCGGCCATCATCGACAGGGGGAGACATGGATATCGCGCAGCTGCTGGCCTTTGCGGTCAAGCAATCGGCCTCGGATCTGCACTTGTCGGCGGGTTTGCCGCCCATGATTCGCGTCGATGGCGATATCCGGCGGATCAATCTGCCGGCGATGGCCGAAAAAGAGGTCTTCGCGCTGATCACCGAAATCATGAACGATCGTCAGCGCCGGGATTTCGACGAGCACTGGGAAACGGATTTCTCTTTCGAGATTTCGGGCCTGGCGCGGTTTCGGGTCAACGCGTTCCAGCAGAATCGGGGCTCGGCGGCGGTGTTTCGTACCATCCCGGCAGACGTGCTTTCGCTGGCCGAGCTGGACGCCCCCGACAGCTTTGCCGATATCGCCGGCCTGGCCCGCGGGCTGGTGCTGGTCACGGGGCCCACGGGGTCGGGCAAATCGACCACGCTGGCTGCGATGATCGATCACAAGAATCAGCACGAGCTGGGCCATATCCTGACCATCGAGGATCCCATCGAGTTCGTGCATGCCTCGCATCGTTGCCTGATCAACCAGCGTGAGGTCGCCCGTGACACGCACTCGTTTGCCGCGGCCCTGCGCAGCGCGCTGCGCGAGGATCCGGACACGATTCTGGTGGGCGAACTGCGCGATCTGGAAACCATCCGCCTGGCGCTCACGGCGGCCGAAACCGGGCATCTGGTCTTCGGCACGCTGCATACTGTCTCAGCGGCCAAGACCATCGATCGGGTGATCGATGTCTTTCCCGGCGGCGAGAAGGACATGGTGCGCGCCATGCTCTCGGAATCGCTGGCGGCGGTGATCTCCCAGACCCTGTTGAAAAAACCCGGCGGCGGGCGCGTGGCTGCCCACGAGATCATGCGCGGCACGCCGGCCATCCGAAACCTGATCCGCGACGGCAAGACTGCGCAGATGTATTCGGCGATCCAGACCGGGCAGGCGCACGGCATGCAGACACTGGACCAGTGCCTGGCCGACCTGGTGCGGCGCGGCATCGTGGGCCGGGACCAGGCCCGACGTTATGCCGTGCAGAAGGACGCGCTCTCGTGAACGCCGAACAGGCCGACAAGCTCTTGACCGTGCTGCTCGAACGTCTGGTGAGTGAGGGTGGCTCGGATCTGTTCATCACCGCGGGGTTCGCCCCGGCGATCAAGAAGGACGGCCGCCTGGTTGCGCTCATGGAGCGCGCACTGGGCGCCGAGCAGGCCGAGCGCCTGGTCGCGGCGTCGATGAGCCAGGCCCAGCGTGCGCTCTTTGCCGAAACACAGGAAGCGCAGTTCGCCATCGCCGGCGCCGCCGGGCGGTTCCGGGTATCGGCGTTCGTCCAGCGTGGGCATGCCGGGGCGGTGATACGGGTCATTAACACCGAGATCCCCACGCTGGCCGATCTCGACCTGCCGGAGACGCTGGCCGAGCTGGTCATGGCCCAGCGCGGGCTGGTGCTGTTCGTCGGCGCGACCGGCTCGGGGAAATCGACCTCGCTGGCCGCCATGCTGGGCCATCGCAACCGCCACGCGGCCGGGCACATCATCACGCTGGAAGACCCGATCGAGTTCGTGCACGAACACGCGGCCTCGATCGTGACCCAGCGCGAGATCGGCGTGGACACCCAGAGCTGGACGGCCGCACTTCAGAACACGCTGCGCCAGGCCCCGGACGTCATTCTGGTCGGCGAGGTGCGCTCGCGCGAGACGATGGAGCACGCGCTCAATTTCGCCGAGACCGGGCATCTGGTGCTGGCCAGCCTGCATGCCAACAACGCCAGTCAGGCCATCGATCGCGTGCTCAACCTGTTCGACGAGGCCGAGCGCGCCCAGCGATTGATGGATCTGTCGCTGAACCTGCAGGGCGTGGTCAGTCAGCGCCTGGTGCGCCGAGCCACCGGAGGACGCGTGGCCGCGCTGGAAATGCTGCTGGCCACACCGCTGGTCAGTGATCTGATCCTGCGAGGGCGTCTGGTCGAACTGCGTGAGGCGATGGCTCGCGGCACCGAGCAGGGCATGCAGACCTTCGACCAGCATCTGTTCCGGCTCTATGAGGCCGGCACGATTGATCTGACCGAAGCGCTGCGCCATGCCGACTCGGCCAACGAGTTGCGCCTGAACATCAAGCTGGCCAGCCAACGCGCCGCCGGCGAACAGGCCGAGGCGGTCGACGGCCCGTCGCTGGGTCTGGCCGATACGCCCGGGGCCGATGACGCCGACGCCGGATATCCGGACGAGCCGTATCGTTGAGCGATCAAGCGGGTAAGCTGGCGCCCGGACTGGACGATGAAACGATCATGAGCAATGACCTCCCGCTGATCGGCTGGCGTGAATGGGTGAGCCTGCCGGGCCTGGGTATCGAAGCCGTCAAGGCCAAGATCGATACCGGCGCGCGCACCTCGGCGCTGCATACCTTTGCCCTGGACGCCGACTACGAGCACGGCGAAAAGATCGCGCGTTTCGGGGTGCATCCGTTGCAGGGCGATACCCAAACCGTGGTGTGGTGCCAGGCTCCGGTGGTCGACGAGCGCAGCGTGCGCGACTCGGGGGGCCATCGAGAGTGGCGTTTTGTCATCGCCACCGAGCTGGGTCTGGCGGATCGCCGATGGACGGTCGAGATCACGCTCACGGCGCGCGATACAATGCTGTTTCGGATGCTTGTCGGACGCACGGCCATGGCCGGTCTGCAGGTGGATCCGAGTGCTTCTTTCCTGATGGGCCGCCGCGGCGTGCGATAGCGCCGCCGGCCCGCGACTCAACTCGCCGGAGCGCGTCTTCGGCAACGAACCCGGGGGTTCGATCATGCATATCGCCATCATGTCGCGAAACCGACAGCTCTACTCGACGCGGCGGCTGATCGAAGCCGGCAAGGCGCGCGGCCACGAGGTGTCGGTGGTGGATCCGTTGCGCTGCTACATGAACATCGTGCCGCACGCGCCCGAGATTCACTACAAGGGCAAGAAGCTGGAGAACATCGACGCGGTCATCCCGCGTATCGGGGCCTCGGTGACGTTCTATGCCACGGCGGTGCTGCGCCAGTTCGAGATCATCGGCGTGTACCCGGTCAACGAATCGGTGGCGATCTCCAGATCCCGCGACAAGCTGCGCTCCATGCAGTTGCTCTCGCGCAAGGGGATCGGGCTGCCGGTGACCGGCTTTGCCCACAGCCCCGACGATACCGACGATCTGCTGGATCTGGTCGGCGGCAATTCGTATGTCATCAAGCTGACCGAGGGTACGCAGGGCAAGGGTGTGGTGCTCACCGAAACCCGGGGGGCGGCCGAGTCGGTGATCGATGCCTTCCGCGGGCTGGATGCGCATTTCCTGGTTCAGGAATACGTCAAGGAGGCCAAGGGCGCGGATATCCGCTGTTTCGTCATCGGCGACAAGGTCGTGGCCTCGATGAAGCGCCAGGGCAAGGACGGCGAGTTCCGCTCGAATCTGCATCGCGGCGGGTCGGCCAGCGTGGTCAAGATCACCCCGGAAGAGCGCTCCACGGCCGTGCGTGCGGCCAGGATCATGGGCCTGAACGTGGCCGGCGTGGATCTGCTGCGCTCCAACCACGGGCCGGTGGTCATGGAGGTCAATTCCTCGCCCGGCCTGGAAGGCATCGAGGGGGCGACCGGTAAGGATGTGGCCGGCCAGATCATCAGCTTCATCGAAAATCACTCCAAGCGCGGCAAGACGCGCACGCGCGGGGCCGGCTGAGCCGTAAGGCCTGTTGTGCGTTTCATGCAAGCCCGTGCCAAGCGCTCCTTGTTGTGACGATGGGCGACAAGACGAGGCGTCGCCCACCTGGCGTGTCATTCTGCGCCAGTGGGCCAGAACGCTGTATTGCCGATGCATCGTCAATTTCAGGGCGCTGGTCCCTTCGGCCCATAAAGATTGAAGAGGGGGCCCGGCCGCTGGCGAGTCTTGCTCGTGGCACGCCACGACGCAGCGACTCGCAGGACACACTGCGGATTCTCGACGAACGCGGTGCGCGCATGAAACGCACAACAGGCCCCAAGCCAGCCTCGCTATAGTGGCTCACGGCGACACGCGTCTCGTGTCGCCGTTTTCGTATGTGGGCCCTGCCCACGAAGGATAGGCGATGAGTGACGAGAACCCCGGAAGCCGCGACGCCGAGACGATCGAGATCGCCGGGCAGGAAGTCGCCCGCGGGCAGAGCACGACGATCGATATTCCGGTCGCCGATCTGTATACCCATACCAAGCTGACGATGCCGGTCACCGTCATCCGCAGCAAAAAGCCCGGCCCGGTGCTGTTTCTGTCGGCCGCGGTCCACGGCGACGAACTCAACGGTGTGGAAATCATCCGGCGCGTGCTGCGTCTGCGCCAGTTGAGGCGGCTCACGGGCACCGTCATCGCGGTGCCGATCGTCAACGTCCACGGCTTTCTGCGCAATTCGCGCTATCTGCCGGATCGGCGCGATCTGAATCGCTCGTTCCCGGGCAGCAGCAGTGGTTCGGTGGCCGGGCGCCTGGCCAAGGTGTTCATCGACGAAATCGTGATGAAATCCGATTACGGCATCGATCTGCACACCGGTGCGGTGCACCGCTCGAACCTGCCCCAGATTCGGGCCGATCTGTCACAGGACACGGTACGTGCGATGGCCGATGCGTTCGGCTGCCCGCTGCTGATCGACGCGCCCCTGCGTCAAGGCAGTCTGCGCGAATACGCCGATCGAAAGGGCGTGCCGCTGTTGCTTTACGAGGCTGGCGAAGCCCTACGGTTCGATGAGTTCTCGATCCGGGCCGGCGTGCGCGGCGTGGTGGGCGTCATGCGTCATCTGGGAATGCTCAGCGAGCGGCGCAACGCCAAAAAGGCCGCCGCCCCGGTGGTGGCCGAGGACTCGTCCTGGGAGCGCGCGCCCGAGTCCGGCATCCTGCGGATGCTGGTCGAGCTGGGCCAGTACGTGGAAAAAGAACAGGTGCTGGCCTACGTGGCCGACCCGTTCGGCCAGACCGAGGTCGCGGTCACCGCCGAGCACGCCGGTATCGTAATCGGCCGCACCTACTTGCCACTGGCTCACGCCGGTGATGCCATCTATCACGTGGCGCGCGTGAAGGGGGCCGAAAAACTGGCCGCCCGCGTCGAAAGGTTTCAGGAAGCCCACGAACCCGATCACCCGGACGACCGTGGCCTGGCCGACGAGCCGCCGTTGGTATAAAAGACAATTCGTCCGCGAATGAATACAGGCATTTATCCGCAGATGGTCGCCGATGGCCGCAGATGAAAAAGATGATGGGCTAAAATTAAAGATCGATTAGACACGATATTCATCACCTGTCTTTCAATCGGCGTTCATCTGCGGATTACTTTCTTTTTTATTCGCGTTTACTGGCGTTATTTGCAGACGGCTTTCTCGAAGAACACCTCGTCGATCATGACGATCGGGCATGTTCGGCGGCGGCCGGCTGGCCGGCGATCATTGCCATTACGGCCATACGAATGCCGATGCCGTTGCGCACCTGTTCGAGTATCAACGACTGTTTGGAGTAGGCCACTTCGGGCGTGATCTCGACGCCGCGATTGATCGGGCCGGGGTGCATGATCAACGCCTCGGGCTCGGCATGGGCGAGGTTGGCCTCGGTCAGGCCGAAGTCGCGATGATAATCGGCGATATCGCCGAGCACGTCGCCGTCGATCCGCTCGCGCTGGATACGCAGGCCCATCACGATATCGGCATCGGCCAGCCCGGCTGCGATATCGGTGGTGGCCGTCACGCCGAGCGCGGCCGGAGTCGCCGGCAAGAACGCCTCGGGGCCGACGACACGGATATCCGTCGTACCCAGTGTCTTGAGCGCATGGATCGTGGAATGAGCGACCCGGGAATGAGCCACGTCCCCCACGATGGCCACCGAGAGGTTGTCGAAATCCGGGCGATGACGACGAATCGTGAAGACATCCAGCAAGGCCTGGGTCGGATGCGCATGGCTGCCATCCCCGGCGTTGATGATGGCCACGCCGGGCCCGGCGTGCTCGGCAAATCGAGCAGCGGCGCCGCTGTCCGGATGACGGATGACGAATATGTCTGCGCCCATCGCCTGCAGGGTGAACAGCGTGTCGAGATCGTCCTCACCCTTGCTACGCGACGACGTGGCCACATCCATGTTGATCACATCGGCCGACAGCCGCTTGGCGGCGAGTTCGAAGGTGGTTCGGGTGCGCGTGGAGTTCTCGAAGAACAGATTGAACACGGTGCGCCCGCGCAGCAGCGGGACTTTCTTGGCCGGCGCGCCGATCTCGGGCACGAAGGATTCGGCCGTGTCGAGAATCCGGGTGATCAGATCCGCCGACAGGCCCTCGGTGGTGATCAGGTGGCGCAGACGGCCGGCGTCGTCGAGTTGAATATCGCTCATGCGTAAACGGGGGCGGTCGGTATCAGCGCAGCACGAGCTGCAGGGGCTCGGGGCCGGTGAGCTTGATCTGACGGTCGCTGGCCACATCGAGATTCAGGCCGGTGGCGTCTGCGGCGAAAGGCAGCTCGCGACAGCCCCGATCGACGAGCACACCCAGACGCACGATCGCCGGCCGGCCGTAGTCGAACAGCTCGTTGAGAGCGGCCCGGACGGTGCGCCCGGTGTAGAGCACGTCGTCGATCAGAATGACGGTCTTGTGGTCGATATCGGCCGGTATATGGCTGGGCCCCACGCTCGGGTGCAGGCCCACCATCGAAAAATCATCGCGATAGAAGCTGATGTTGATAGTGCATAACGGGCTGTCGAGGCCGAAGTGTGCGTGCAGACGCTCGGCGATCCATGCGCCGCCGGTCTCGACGCCAACGATGACGGCGTCCGGATTGTCGGCGACGATCGGGGCCAGCTGAGCGGTGAGGGCGGCCAGCGCGGCGTCGGCGTCGAACGTGGTGGTCGATGCATCGTTCATGTTGTGTCCTCTGGGTCGTTCTGTAGCCAGCGTTCGAGAATCACCTGGGCCGCCATGGCGTCGGAGTCGCCCTTGGCCAGGCGCTTGCCGCGGCTGCCCGAGGCCCGGGCCGCGGCCAGGCGTTCGCGGGCCTCGATGGTCGAATAACGCTCGTCGATCAGGCGAACCGGCAGTTTATAGCGGCCCCACAGTTCCTCGGAAAAATTGCGTGCCCGGTTGGTCATCTTCTGGCTGGTGCCGTCGACGTCCAGGGGCAGGCCGACGATGAAGACATCGACCCGCCATTCATCAACCAGCGCATCCAGGCGCTGCCAGTCAGGCTGGCCGGCGATATGTTCGAGTGCGACCAGCGCCTTGGCGGTACCGACCACGGCATTGCCCACGGCGATGCCCATACGGCGTTTGCCGTAGTCAAAGCCGAGAGCCAGATCATGGGCCGCATCAGGCATGCCCGGCCGCCCCGGAGAGCTGATATGCCTCGAGCCCCAGCAGGCCAGTGGCATCGGCCCAGCGTCGTTCGGCCGGCGACTGGAAGATGATCGCCGACTTGGATGGGGCGGTCAGCCAGCTGTTGGCCAGGATCTCGTTTTCCAGCTGGCCCGCCCCCCAGCCGGCGTAACCCAGGGTGATCAGGTACGCGCTGGGGCCGAAGCCGTTACCGATGGCCTCCAGAATATCGCGCGAGGTGGTGATCGCCAGATGACCCTCGATATGCAGCGTCGATTCCCACTCGCCTTCGTCGGTGTGCAGCACGAAGCCGCGCTCGGTTTGAACCGGCCCGCCCCAGTAGACCGGCATGTCGCGATCTACATGGGCCTCGATGTCGAGCTGGCCGAGCATGTCGACGAGAGCGAGATCGCTGGGCTTGTTGATGACAAGCCCCATCGCGCCGTCATCGTTGTGATCGGCCAGCAGGGTCACGCTGCGAGAGAAATCGCCGCCGACCTGTCCCGGCATGGCGATCAGGAACTGATTCTTGAATTGCATGTTCTGCATGCCGTGATTATCCGATGCCGCG
>MDTG01078208.1_pt1 | contig 20644 bp, 16 predicted proteins | sample 811421 | NCBI WGS metagenome assembly MDTG01 (sample SAMN05326645, study PRJNA326480) | marine metagenome | isolation source: seawater | place: Pacific Ocean: South East | collected 2011
CGCCCGAGCCTATATTGATGAAAAGCAGGTCAGTCTCCCCGATGGTGTGGCTCTAACTATCTGGCAGGATACAACTTATAATCTTGAGGAACGCCTCAATATGATGGTTAAAAATCTTGCCATCGGCGCGCTGCTGGTTTTTATCACCCTAACGCTGTTTCTTGAAATTAAATTAGCCTTCTGGGTGATGATAGGTATCCCTGTCTGCTTCCTTGGCACCATGGCCTTTTTAAATACCTCCTACGTTGATACTAATTTAAATATGATCAGTATCTTTGGGTTTATTCTGGTGCTGGGTATTGTGGTTGATGATGCCATTATTATTGGCGAAAGTGCCTACGCGGAGCAGGAGCGTCACGGGCACAGTATCGATAATATTATCAATGGCGTGTATCGGGTATCGACGCCAGCTACCTTTGGTGTATTGACCACCATTTGCGCCTTTGCACCGACTTTATTTGTTGACGGAATGCTAGGTGCTTTCCCCAAAGCTTGTGGCTGGGTGGTAATTTTCTGTCTGATTTTTTCGCTGATTGAATCAAAATGGATTTTGCCATCCCATCTGGCGCACAGTAAACCGACGCGCAATCCTTGGTTGCTAAAGATTAATAGTGTTCAAGCTAGAGTCAATGCTGCGCTTAGGCAAGCCATAGACAATCATTACCACCCATTACTGCAACGCTGTATCGCTTATCGTTACAGCACGCTAGCGTTTTTCTTGGCGTTGCTGATTCTGGCGACAGGCCTATTGTCAGGTGGTGTTGTGCGTACGGTACTCAGTCCGGAAATACCAGGGGAGTTTATGGTGGTCGAATTGCGTATGTCTGAGGGATCGCCGGAACAGCTTACCGAACAGGCCGTGGTCAAAATTGTACAAGCCTTGCAGCAGGTAGAGCGGGATTATCAAGCGGAGGTTGGTGTTGATAAAAAATTGATTGCCCACCTTCTTGCTTATGGCAAAGACCGCATCAATGGTCAGGTCAACCTTGAATTGGTCAAGGAAGATAAACGCACTATTACCGCAGTCGAAATTGAAAAACGTTGGCGCCAGCAGTTGGGCGTGATTCATGGTGCTGAGGTACTGTCTTTTAGAATGGATGACGGCCCCCAGTTTGGTCCCAATATCGCCTTCGACCTTATGCACAGTAATATTGAAACACTGCGTCTGGCCTCTGAGGAGTTAGAGGAGCAACTCGGCCATTACGCGGGATTAAGTGATATTCGCAATGGCGCCAGCGATACCGCCGATGAGTTCCATCTGGATATTTTGCCCGAGGGCGAGGCATTAGGTCTGACTCGTTATGACCTAGGCTCACAGGTGCGTCATGCCTTTTATGGTGCTGAGGCACAGCGTGTGCAACGTGGTATTGATGAAATCAAGGTTATGGTGCGGTATCCGCGCGCGGATAGAGAAACGGTTGCCAGCCTGAATAATATGTTTATTCGCACCGCCACAGGAGATGAAGTGCCATTTGAAACCGTGGCCAGAGTGAATATTAAAGAAGGGCTATTAAAAGCAACGCGAATTAATTTTCAGCGCGCCTCTGAAGTCACCGCGCAAGGCGACTCAGGTATTGTTGAGCCGGCTAAAGTAATAGCGGATATTGAAACCCGTATTTTGCCGCAGTTAATGGCCAAGTATCCCGGCCTGCAATGGGGTATCTCTGGCCTAGCTGATGAAGAGACAAAAATGGCCGTCAGTATGGCAATTGGATTTGCGCTGGCACTCTTTGGTATCTATGCCCTGCTGGCAATACCAACGCGCTCCTATTTACAGCCCTTGATTATTATGGGGGTGATTCCCTTTGGTTGTATTGGTGCGGTTATTGGTCATTGGCTAACGGGCTATACCATGAGCATGATGTCGGTAATGGGCATTATTGCGCTGAGTGGTGTGGTGGTAAATGATAGCTTGATTCTGGTGGATTACGTCAATAAAGCAGTTATTGAAGGCGTCGATAAACGCAGTGCAGTACTGCAGGCTGGTGCCAGACGCTTTCGAGCGATTTTGCTTACCTCCCTGACCACCTTTCTGGGCTTGGCGCCGATGCTGCTAGAGCAGAGTGCACAAGCTAAGTTTATGGTACCCATGGCGCTTTCACTGGCCTGTGGCATTGTATTTGCCACGGTGATCACGTTATTACTAGTGCCTTGCCTCTACCTCATTCTTGATGATTTGGATGCTTGGTGGGACAAGGGAAGGCTCGTTGTAACTGCGAGATAGTTAAGCCTAGGGTGTTTTATTGAGGCGCGTTTTACAGTTCTTCGCGACGCTAATACATCAATTATAAATCAACTATAAGTCAGTCCTAGCTGAGCAATTGATCGATAATCAATCGCTGACTTGCTCTCAAGCTAGGGTTGTCGTAGCCTATGGCCTCACAAAAATAATAATCAATACCCTTGGGTATCTTCACTGGACTTCCTACTATGGTAGATCAAAAACAACCGAGTAAGCATTATCGCGGTATGGTGCTTGCGCTGCTTACATTGGTATATGGATTTAATTTTATTGACCGCCAGATTGTTGGTATTTTAGCGCCCTTTATTCAGCAAGATCTTGGGCTGACCAATACTCAACTGGGTTTGCTGATTGGTTTGGCTTTTGCCACATTTTATACCTTGGTGGCAATTCCTATCGCTTGGTTAGCAGACCGCTACAATCGTGTAAATATTCTTTCAATTGCCCTAGCCGTGTGGAGTGGCTTTACCGCCTTAACTGGTCTAGCGGGTAACTTTGTACAGATCGGCCTCGCCCGTATGGGTGTTGGCATCGGTGAGGCTGGCGGTAGTCCGCCATCGCATTCTATTATTTCTGATTTGTACCCTAAAGAAGAGCGCGCCGGGGCATTGGGCGTTTATTCTATGGGTATTCCTCTCGGTATTATGGCGGCCTATTTTGCCACGGCATCGTTAATGGGTGCGTCCGGTGAAGAGGTAAATTGGCGACGTATTTTTATCTTTCTCGGTTTGACCGGTATTGCTTTGGCGGTGGTTGTGCGGTTGGTACTGCGTGAACCTGTGCGCGGCGCGATGGAGTTTGATAACCACGCCGATATTGTGCAGCCGCCTTTTAATGAATCATTAAAGAGTTTGCTAAAGATTCCGGCTTGGTGGGCAATGTGTTTTGGTATTGCCTTCGGCTCGTTTGTGTCGTATTCCTTTTCCGCATTTCAGACCAAATACTTGGTTATGCTGGATCCCAGTTTTGATTTTAAAACCTTGGTTATTGTTCTCGGCGTGATTAATGGTACCACCTACGCCGGTGGTGCTTATTTTGGTGCCAAGCTGGCGGACCTATGGGGTGCTAAAACTATTCGTGCCTATGGTTGGTTGCCGGCTATTGCTATTGCTATATGCTTGCCCATCGGTGTTATGTCATTTTGGGTGTCGTCGGTATGGGTTCACTTAGTGTTCACAACATTCTTGCTATTGTTCTTGGGTATTTATCTAGGCCCCAGTTTTGCCATCGCGCAAACCTTGGCGCCAGTTAATATGCGCGCCATGTCTACCGCATTATTTTTCTTTATTCTTAATATGATTGCACTCGGTGGCGGGCCAACATTTACTGGCTGGTTAATTGATGTATTTAAGCAAGCCAATACCGATATCACTGCAATGCGTTACGCGATGACAGTGACCTGCGCAATGTTTATACCCTCGATTGTTAGTTTTATGGTCGTTGCTCGGGTATTACCCAATGATTGGGCGGCGGCAGAAAAGCGCAATCAAGAATTAGCCAAAAACGCTTAAGGATTGTCAAGACAGTAACGCAAACAAGGAAACTGAAGCATGATACAAACAAGTGCCGCGTTTTTTAGCCGTGTGGTGCAGCGCTGGCTGCCAGATGCCTTTGTTATCGCCATTATATTAAGCGCGATGGTTTTTGTTAGTGGTGTTATCTTTCAAGGGCAGACCGTGTCGGCTATGGCCGATCATTGGGGTAATGGCGTCTGGAAGCTATTAGGCTTCTCCATGCAAATGGTGCTGATATTGGTTTTGGGCACAGTATTGGCCATGAGTAAACCGATTAAAGCGCTGCTTAAAGGCACGGCTCAATTAGCCAGTAGTCCAGCTCAGGGTGTTGTGCTGGTGACCACAGTTTCTATATTGGCGCTGTGGATTAACTGGGGTTTTGGTTTGATCGTGGGAGCATTATTGGCGCGTGAGGTGGCTATGACCGTTAAACATAGTCACTTCCCGCTATTACTGGCTGCAGCCTATTCTGGCTTATTAGTCTGGCATGCGGGCTTATCTGGATCGATACCATTAAAACTAGCTTCATCTGAAAATGATACCTTAGGGCAATTGCTTAATGGTCAACTGGTGCCACTGAGCGATACTATTTTCGCCTGGCAAAATATCGCTATTGTGTTGGCGTTGGCGATTTCTCTGCCACTATTGAATGTACTGATGATGCCGGCGAAACAGAGTCGAGTGGTGTTGACTCATAATGAAGAGCCCGAGCCAGTGATTGATATGGCATCGCTAAGTCCTGCAGAAAAGCTAGAACACTGGCCGATAATAAATTTTCTCTTGGTGGCCATTGGCGTTATTTATTTGTCGGGCTATTTTTCCGCTGGTAATGGCATAAGCCTTAATATTATCAATTTATGTTTGTTGATTGCGGGTCTTGCCTTGCATAAAAGTCCAGCTAACTTTCTTAATGCGATGGGAAAAGGTATTGGTACCAGCAGTGGTATTGTTCTGCAGTTTCCAATGTATGCGGGCATTATGGGCATGATGGTTGACTCTGGTCTTGCCACCACCATGTCCGAGTGGTTTGTGCATATCTCGACTGCGGAGAGTTTTCCCGTGGTAACTTTTTTCAGTGCCGGTGTGGTTAATTTTCTGGTGCCCTCTGGTGGCGGACAGTGGGCGGTACAAGCGCCGATTGTGGTGCCCGCAGCAGCGCAATTAGGCGTTCCGGTCAATCAGGCGGCAATGGCTGTGGCCTGGGGCGATGCCTGGACCAATATGATCCAACCTTTTTGGGCATTGCCATTATTGGCGCTGACCGGGCTTAAGCTACGTCAGATTATGGGCTACTGTATTGTGATATTGATTTGGTCTGGTCTGTTGATCAGTAGCATGATCTATCTGCTCTACTAGCGTCGTCTTTACTTCCTTTCCATTAAATACGGCCATACTGTGGCTATAGTGTCGCAAGGAAATTTGTGTAGTGCTCGATAACCTGATCCGGTGCTTCCACCTGCGGATAATGACCTATTAAAGGCAACTCGGCGAGATAATCCAAGCGGCATTGCAGTGTTTGATAACGGGCGACCATATGAGCGCCAGATACGGGATCTACCGAGCCGTTAATCAACGCCAGTGGAATTGTGGATTGTTGTAATGCGGTGACCCAGCGCTGTCGATGCTGGCGACGATCGCGAATATAGGTAATCAAATTATGGAAGATATGTTTACCTTTATTGAAATTAATCAGCCACCAAAAATCCTTAAGTTGTTGTTCGCTAGGCTTGGTTTGCTGGCCAAAAACTGAACTAAAGTTGTTGCAGAATTTGCTATAGCCGGTCAATCGATTAAGCAGGCCGCCGATGGGGCTAAGCAGTAATTTTTGTGTTAGCAACGCGCGATGGGTTTCGGGAAATAAGCCACCGTTAAGAAAACAACAGGACTGCCATTGTCCTTTGCCGGCACCTTCTAATTGGCGCGCCAGTAATTCTTGCGCCACCGTGTCACCATAGTCATGGGCTAGCACATGAAACTGTTTTAGTGCTTTGGCGCTGACCACAGCCTCAACAAAATCTGCTTGTCGATGAATTGTGTAGCGGCGGTTATTGGGTTTATCGGAGAAACCAAAACCCAGCATATCCAGTGAAATCAATCGATAGTTCTGCGCCAAGCTCTGCCATAGCGGTTGCCAATCCCAACTCGAGGTGGGAAAGCCATGCAGTAGTAAAATGGTAGGCTTGGTACTGGCGCCAGTATCAATAACAAAGATGCTATGGTCCAGCAATTGTATATGCTCACCCTGTGTTAGCCATTGTTGTGGTGTACAAGGAGGTTGTTCAGTTATTGTGGCCATGAGACAAACCTATTATATAAGCGTTATTGCGCCCTGTATTTGTGACCATACTGTCTCAATATGCTTATTGAGTCCATCTCTGCTAAGTGCAATACTTAAAAAAAATGAATGTCTTACCCGGTAATATCGTAAATAACTAAAATAAAATATGAGAGAGACAATGACTCAGGCTCAATCACTACAAATAGATACGCTGATTAAAAATGCCAAAGTATTTAATCGCGGTAAGCCCGCGATTATCGAAGATGTGGCGGTGGCCAATGGCCGCATTGTGGCGCGGGGTAAAAATCTAGACAGCACTGCGGCAGCGGAGGTAATTGATGCTCAAGGACTTTGGTTGATGCCGGGTCTGTTTGATATTCATACCCATTATGACCTTGAGCTTGAAGTGGCACCTGGGTTACCTGAGTCTACACGCCATGGTACTACCTCAGTAGTGATTGCCAATTGTAGTCTGGGGCTGGCTTTTGGTGCTCAGCGCGATGGCAGCAATGACCCAATTGTTAGTTGTTACGCGCGAGTGGAAAATATTCCCAAGCATGTGTTGCGCAACTGTGCGGACAATGTTGACTGGGATAACCCTAAAGACTACTTGACCCACTTAGAGCAGCTTAATCTCGGCCCCAATGTGGCAGTATTGTTCCCTCATTCAATGTTACGTATTGATGTGATGGGTTTTGATCAAAGTATTCAGCGTGACCCAACGGATACAGAGCTGCAGCAGATGAAGGATAAATTGCGCGATGCGCTTAAACTCGGCTACGCAGGGTTTTCCACTGATGCGCTGCCCTTTCATTATTTAGCGGCACAGCCGCACTGCGATAAAACCATTCCCACCCAGTTTGCCAAATACCCAGAAATAAAACAGCTGGCGCAAGTGGTGCGGGAGCAGGGCGCGGTATGGCAGGCAACACCACCTAAAGATAGCGTTATCGGCACCTTAAAAACCTTCCTACTAACCAGTGGCAGGCTATATGGCAAGCCGTTGCGAACAACGGTTGTGGCGGCATTGGATATTGCCAATAACTGGCGTATATCTGGGTTGGCAAAGAGATTGTCGAGCATACTGAATTCGCGACTAATACAGGGTGAGTTTCATATGCAGGCGCTGGGAGCGCCATTTAAAATTTGGTCTGATGGTGCAGTAACACCCATCGCCGAAGAAATCCCTGAGCTGCGTAGATTAAATGAAACAGATTTAGAGGATCGTGCCCAGCGCTTAAAAATCCTTAATGACCCCGACTATATTAAAACCTTTAAAGCCATGTGGATGAAAGGCAAACAGGGTTGGAGTCTGGCAAGACTTAAGCGCAAAATTAATCTCGAAGATTTTGCCTTTAATCGCACACTGGCTGATATGCATGTTGATCGCTGCCCCCAGAGCAATTGGCAGGGAATGACTTTTCAGGCGCTGTTTGACCGTATTTTGACTATTAATGCCGGCCAGTCCTCTGAGGTGATTAGCGCTAATGAGCGCGAACTGGTGACCACGGATTTTGCCCATATCGCCGATGAAGGGGATTTTATGCTGCAGATGTTACGCTCATTTGATAATGATCTGAGTTGGAGCACAGTGACGGCAAATCGCGATATGAAAACCGTTCGTGAGCTGTTAATGCATCCGGCCCTTCTGCCCGGCTTTAATGACAGTGGTGCGCACCTTACCAATATGGCCTTTTATGATGTTAATTTGCGCAGCCTGCAACTGGCTGCTCAGGGTGGCGATAAGGATGTCAGTTATATGGTAAAACGCCTAACTAAAGATGCCGCTGATGTGTTTGGTGTCGAAGGCGGAACGATTGATCAAGGCGATATTGCTGATTTAATTCTGATTGATCCAGTGAAGCTGGCTGACTATCAGGGAGAAGAAAATGTGCAGCGTATTTACCGCGAAGAATTTAGCCATGAACAACTGGTCAATCGTTCTGATGGAGTAGTCGATTTGGTTATGATCGGTGGCCATATTGCTTGGCAAGGTACTGCGTTTACCAAGCATCTGGGTAAAAAACCCATGGGGCGTCTTTTGCGTTCGATACACAGAGATCAATAACGCCTGTTAAGTCTTGTCACCCTGAGCCGGAGATTAAAATTGTCTGGTCTCACCAATATTGAGCACCCAACTGTGTTCACCGGCCAACGCTGTTTTTTCTGCCGCGGCCTTAAAGCGCATGGGCGGTTCGGACAATGGTTCATCGGATAAATTAAATGTTCCAAAATGCATTGCCACCGCTTTCTTTGCGCGCAGATCAAGGGCCGCCTGAATCGCTTCCTCTGGATTCATATGGGAGGATTTCATCATTGCTCGCGGCGCATAAGCGCCAATGGGTACTGCGGCCAAGTCAAAGGGGCCAAGGGCCTGGCCTATACTGTCAAAGCCTGAGAAGTAGCCGGTATCACCAGCAAAATAAAAACGTTTCTGTGGTCCGGTAATCGCCCAAGATGACCACAGTGTTTTTCTGGTATCAGTGAGACTGCGCTTGCTCCAATGCTGGGTGGGTAAACAGTGAATAGTGGCTGTTTTAAAGTTAACAGTATCACCCCAGTTCATTTCTTCGACTCGTTGAATGCCCTTTTTACGCAACAGTTTCGCATTGCCTAGAGGCACAAAAAATACGGTTTCGGCATTGCGTTTGGCCAGCTTACGCAATGTCGGTATATCCAAATGGTCGTAGTGGTTATGCGAGATCACCACAAAGTCGATTGGCGGCAGATCCTCTAATGCCATTCCCGGCTTAACGTAGCGGTTGGGTCCGGCAAAGGGTACGGGACTGGGTCTGTTGGACCAAATGGGATCGGTTAAAAAGGTCAGATTTTCCATCTGCACTAAAAATGTTGCATGGCCGATCCAAGTGGCCGTTGGCTCACTGGCCGCTGTCGCGAGTCGCAGTGAACTACCGTCGTTGGCAATGCGCTTTGGTGCGCCATCTTTACTTTTAAAGGCGGTGGCAACACGGCGTGCAAAAAACGGTGCTCGCACTTTGATCGATACGCCCGGCAGGTTCTGATTGATATTGAGGTATCGACCTTTGCTATCTTGTTTGGCCGGTGCGATATCTGGCTGATTAATGGGCAGGTTAGGTTCGCTTTTAACTGGCATACTGAGTCCTAATAGCCACAGTAAACTGATGGTGGCCAATCGATAATAAGGTTTTGATTTAAACATAAGATTACTCCGCAACTGACATCAAGTTTAGCGCAAACTACCTATTATATTCCTCTATCGCAGCTGCGTTTATGCCTGCGTAGCTGAACCGTGGGTCATAACAAAACTTGAATAGTTGCCAGCCTCTGAATACAGTGCAAATTAATAATAATAAAGCCTTTCGCGAATATCACCACTGCGGTGGATATATCGGTGTTGGGTCTGTATATAGAGGGTACGTATTATGACTGAAGCATGGATTATAGATGCATGTCGAACACCCCGCGGAATTGGCAAAGTAGGGCGTGGAGCACTCACCGATATTCATCCCCAGCGTCTTGGCGCCACAGTGTTAAAAGCACTGGCTGAGCGCAATAATATTAACACTGCAGATGTCGCCGATATTATTTGGGGTTGTAACGTTCAGCGCGGTCAGAATGGCAATGATATGGGCCGTATGTCCGCTCTTGATGCAGGATACGATATCACCTCCAGTGGCGTAACGCTGGATCGCTTCTGCGGTTCAGGTATTACCACAGTTAATATGGCCGCTGCCTCGATTATGTCTGGTATGGAAGATCTGGTGATTGCCGGTGGCTGTGAAATGATGTCCGGTTATGGTCAGCTAGCCAAAGAAACCAGCCCTTTTGTCGACTCCGGCAATCTCCATCTGCGTGCTATGTATGGTCAGTCCCATCAGGGTCTGTGTGCTGATACCATTGCCACGATTGAGGACATCTCCCGAGAGGATCTGGATCGGTTGGCTGAGTTGAGTCAACAGCGAGCTGCCCATGCTATTGAGAATGGCCATTTTGATAAGAGCCTAGTACCGGTCTATCGAGATGATGGCAGTCTGGCGCTGGATAAAGATGAATTCCCCCGTCCCGAGACGACTCTAGAAACTCTGAGCCAATTACAACCGTCCTTTGCAAAGTTAACCCATATGCCTCTGGATGAAGAGGGCACCACTTACGCTAAATTAATGGCGATTAAATACTCCGATGTAGCAGTGAAACATGTGCATCATGCGGGCAATTCCTCCGGTGTGGTTGATGGTGCCGCCGCGGTTTTATTGGCCTCACCAGACTACGCAAGTAAACAGGGTTGGAAGCCGCGAGCTAAAGTAGTGGCCTACGGTAATATGGGCGATTGTCCCGCGCTCATGCTCAATGCCCCTGTGCCCTCGGCCAAGCGTGTGTTGGCGAAGGCTGGATTAAATAAAGACGATATTGATCTATGGGAAATCAATGAAGCCTTTGCCGTGGTGGCAGAGAAATTTATTCGTGACCTTGAACTGGACCGCGATAAGGTCAATGTTAATGGTGGTGCAATGGCTCTTGGTCATCCCATTGGTGCAACAGGGTCGGTGCTAGTGGGCACTATGCTAGATGAATTAGAGCGTCGTCAGTTAAAGCGTGGTCTAGTGACTATGTGTGCCGGTGGCGGTATGGCGCCGGCCATTATTATTGAGCGTATTTAAGAGGTACTCATTATGAGCCCAACACAATCCTTTACACCAGATAATGTCAGTATTGTAAAACGCAACCCAAAACTGGATATTGCCGAGGCGTTAAAAACCGAGTGGATGGACAACCACGTATTTGCCACGGCCTGGCTAAATGCTATGTCTATTACCTTTCCGCTGGGCGAACAGTTTTTTATTAACTCGGTGCGACATTATCGGGATCGCATTACTGACCCCAAGCTACAGCGAGAAATGAAAGCATTTTACAGTCAGGAAGCGGTGCATTTACGTGAGCATCAACGCTATAACGAATTACTCTGTGCGCAGCGTGGTTATGATCTGGAACAGCTTATTGGCCCCATGCGGCGGCGCATGCAGTGGGTGGAAAAAAATGTACCGGCGCGCCAACGTTTGGCGGGTACTGTGGCAGTAGAACATATGACAGCGGTAATGGCGGAAAAAGTATTGGGTGAGGCCGATATTTTTGCCGTTGCGCAGCCCGCCATGGCCGAGCTATGGCGCTGGCATGCTGCCGAGGAAATGGAACACAAAGCGGTGGCTTTTGACGTTTATCGCGCCATCGGCGGCACTGAAAAAATGCGTCGTGCCGCTATGCGTCGCAGTACCTTTTTTCTTATTTGGGATATTTTGCATGGCGTGCGCCATATGCTGAAGTGTGATGGAAAGTTATGGAGTCCCAAAGTCTGGTTCTCTGGTCTTGCATTTTTGTTTGGTAAACGCGGCGTATTGCGTGGCACCTTAAAACTTTATCGCGATTTTTTCCGTAAGGATTTTCATCCCTGGCAGCATGATAACCAGCAGTTGCTGAAGCGCTGGTCGTTGCAGCAGCAATAGTAGAAAGCGCCCGTTATCGTGCGGTATATTTTTAAATCAGCATTAAATTAACCACCGAGAGAAACGCATTATGTCAATGATTGTAAATCGCCGAGATCTGGACTTTATGTTTTATGAAGCGCTGGATTTAGATAATTTGCTGAAGTCTGAACGCTACTCTGACTATGATCGTGAATCGTTAGACGCGATGTTTGATCTATGTCAGAGCATCGCTGAGGAAGAGTTTTTGCCCTGCGCGGGCAAGCTGGATGCCAATGAACCACAGTTTATCGATGGTGCAGTGGAGACTATTCCTGAGGTTAAGCAAGCAATTAATGCCTTTAAAGAGGCGGGGTTAGCCACCTCTGGCTACGACGCCGATATCGGTGGTATGCAGTTACCCTGGATGGTCGATCAGGCCTTAAATGGTATGTTTGTCTGTGCCAATAACCCGATCCATATTTATCTGTTTCTAACCCAAGGTGTTGCCAATATGCTCAATGCTTGCGGTTCATCTGTGCTCAAAGAGCAGTATTTAGGCCCGCTGGTTGCCGGCGATTGGTTTGGCACCATGTGTCTGTCTGAGCCGCAGGCGGGCTCATCCCTCGCCGATATTCGCACCAAGGCGGAACCTCTGAGCGATGGTAGTTACAAGCTTACTGGCACCAAAATGTGGATATCTGGCGGGGAACAGGATCTTAGCGATAATATTATTCATATGGTGCTAGCCAAGGTGCCCGGTGGTCCTGCGGGCGTTAGGGGAATCTCTCTGTTCCTGGTACCGAAAATGCGGGTTAATGCCGACGGTAGTCTCGGTGAACACAATAACATCGCACTGGCAGGACTTAATCATAAGATGGGCTGTCGTGGGGCGACCAACACCTTATTAAACTTTGGTGAGGGTGGCGACTGTATTGGCTATCTGGTGGGTAATGAAAATGATGGTCTGGCCAATATGTTTCATATGATGAATGAAGCGCGGATTTCGGTCGGTATGTCGGCAGTGATGACAGCATTGGGCGGCTACCTTTATTCGCTAGATTATGCGCGCAATCGTCCTCAGGGTCGGCCATTAAATAATAAAAATCCGGATCTGCCGCAGGTGATGATCTCTGAGCACGCCGATATTAAACGTATGCTGATGGCGCAAAAGGCATTTATCGAAGGTGCACAGATGCTGATGTATTACAGCTCACAAATTATCGATCAGCAAAAAATCTCACAGGATCAGCAACAGAATCAACGTATGAGTTTGTTGCTAGATTTGCTCACACCGATCTGTAAATCTTGGCCCTCAGAGTATTGTTTGGAAGCCAATAAGCTCGCTATACAGGTGTTGGGTGGTTATGGCTATACCCGCGAATATCCAGTGGAGCGACTCTATCGCGATAACCGACTCAACCATATTCATGAGGGGACTTGGGGTATTCAGGGTCTGGATATCTTGGGGCGTAAGGTGCAAATGCATAAGGGTGCTGCCGTGGCCATTTTGCGTGAGGAGATACAGGCGACAATTGATGCCGCAGCGCCCTATCCTCAGCTGTCAGACTATGGTGAGCAATTAACAATAACCTTTGATCAAATTGAACAGACCATCGCCGCAGTGGTAGGCTGTGACGATAAAGCACTGGCGCTGGCCAATGCCACTATTTTTCTCGATGCTATGGGGCATGGGGTGATTGCGTGGATGTGGTTAAAACAGGCGATTGCCGCTTGTGCAGGTTTAGATAATGGCGATGCCGGTGATAAGAGTTTTTATACTGGGAAGCTAGCCGCGACTAAATTCTTTTTTGCTTATGAACTTCCCAAGGCTCGAACCAGTTTAGGGGTAGTGGCCGACTTGGATAGCACTTGCTATGACCTCACAGCGGAGCAATTTTTAGGTCAATGATAAAGATATTTACTTAGTAGGCTCAATGTGACTGAATAGACTGGAGACCCAAATTGTTGCAGACCAATGTGTTTGGCGAAGTGATTGAGGAATGTTGTAGTAATCCTATTACCGGCTATTTCCGCGATGGCTTTTGCCGTACAGACAAATATGATCGCGGTTCACATACGGTCTGCGCTGTAGTGACTAGCGAGTTTCTAGACTTTTCATTGGCGCAGGGCAATGATCTATCCACCCCGCGGCCTGAGTTTGAGTTTCCCGGTTTATGCGCCGGTCAGTCATGGTGTCTCTGTGCATCGCGATGGCTTGAAGCCCATGAGGCTGGTTGTGCTCCGCGGGTGCATCTTATGCGCACTAACAGCAAAGCGTTGGAGATTATTCCAATGGATATTCTAAGCGCTTATGCCGCGGATCTAAATTAGTCCTATAGAGGTGAGCGTACTATGAGTTTCTATGACAAATATATCTTGCCACATTTTTTGAACTGCGCCTGTGGTACCAAGCCAATTCAATATCAGCGTGAAAAAGTCGTGCCCTTAGCCACGGGTTTAGTGTTGGAAATTGGTATTGGCTCTGGTCTTAATATTCCCTATTACAATACCGCTAAGGTAACGCGAGTTTTAGGTTTGGATCCATCAGAGGAGCTTAATCGCATGGCACGCAAGGTGGCTGAGGAGAAAGGCCTTGCGGTGGAATTTATTCTCGGTGGGGCTGAGGCTATAGCACTACCAGATAATCATGTTGATACTGTATTAGTGACCTATACCATGTGCACTATCCCGCAGGTCGCTGAGGCTAATAAGGAAATTAATAGAGTGCTTAAGCCCAAGGGAAAATTGATTTTCTGTGAGCATGGATTGGCGCCTGATGCCAATATAGCCAAATGGCAAAATCGCATTGATCCCTACTGGGGGAAAATTGCTGGCGGCTGTCATCTCAATCGTAATATTCCCGCACTGATCAGCGCGGCCGGTTTTAAAATTGAATCGATGGAGCAGATGTATCTGCCCAGCACGCCTAAATTTGCCGGCTACAATTATTGGGGCACTGCGGTCGCTGGGTAAAGGCTAGAGCAACATTTGTCGGTTGATGGTCGCCATCTCTTGTTCGTCTGGTTGGTGACTTAGTCTTGCTACCGGCATGGCCGCACGAATTTTCTCTGCGCTATCAATTAGGCAGACTTCAGTTTTTGCCAGTGGTCCTGAGTTAAATCCGCTAGTACCCATACCATCCTGAACACGGCTGATAAGATCGGTATCCTCGGCATTGACTTGACGATTGATACGCCAGTTAAGGTAGCGCGCAATTTGCACTTCACGGCGCTCATCGGGTAGGGCGTAGGGCAACTCACGGATCAATGTTTTGCCGGCGCTGATAGGAATAAATTGCATAAAGTCCATCTGTTCTGGATAAACATCAAAAGCCAAATTGGGCCACAGCCTGTAGTACACCCATTGCCTTTGTTTATCGGCACTAAGATGTTCAAGGGCCGGTAAAATCTCGTTGTACAGTCTATTGGATAAGCTGTTTTTTCTGCTGTTGCGCACATCGCTCCACATCTTATGAACATAGCCACCCTCGCCACCAACCTCAACACCATAGCTATTGCCGACCAACGCTGAGAGCCCTGGGTGGGCGATTGGAATATGCAGCGCATCCACATAGTTATCGGCAATCTGCTTCCAATTAACATCGCGGGGACGCATTAAAACCCGCGCCAGTGGTTGCAACTCTTCAAATCGATACTGTTTAATTTCTTCACTGTAGGGAGTAAATTGTTCCGCCACGCTGGGGCCATCTACGCTGGCCAGCCGCACAAAAATAAAGCCCTGAAAAATCTCCATTTCCACCGCCACCAAGCCATTTTGCGTTTCATCAAAATCGACAAACTGATCGCGATAGGGCACGTTGGTCAGATTACCGCGCAGATCATAACGCCAATTATGATAGGGGCAGGTCAACCGCTTGCCGCAGTTACCGGAGTCACCGTCTAACAATCGCGCTGCACGATGAGCACAGACATTATGAAAAGCACGCACCACATTATCGTCGCCACGTAGCGCGATGATACGCTCATTAAACAACTCAAAGGTAAAGTAATCGCCGCTATTGGGGATATTGGATAGATGACAAACCAGCTGCCAACTGGTTAAAAACAAATGCTGTTTTTCCAATTGAAAAAACGCCTCACTGGTATAAGTCCAGCTGGGCAGGCTCTGATAATTAGTGGCGGGTTGTTTAGTAGACATGGTTATATTCGTTCCAGTGGCCGCGTCAGGCAGGTTGGCCCACCTTCGCCTTTGCGACTTATTTCAAGCCCTTTATAAGTGGCTACCGTACAACCGGCATCTTCCAGACCGTGTTTAACGGCGGGCAAATTTTCCAACATAATGGTGGTGCGCGGTGCGATAGCCAAAACATTACAGCCCATAATGGCATATTCCTGTTCTGGTACATCAACAAATGCGACACCCAATTGCTCAAGCCATGCTATAAACCGAGCGGGCATAAAGGGTCGGTAAATTAGCGCGAGGTCCCGATCAAGCGGCGAGATGATTGACATAAGATGCAGTACATCATCTGGATGATCAGGCGCTGGCAGTTCTACCAGATGAAGTTCAACCTCTGGCCCGAGAATATCGGCCAGTTGGCGAATGCCCTCGGCATTGGTGCGCGGCCCGAGCCCGACAGCGGCATGATGCTCGTCAAGCCAAATAAAATCACCCCCCTCCAAGGTTCCCGGTGCGCTAATCTGCCCTGCGACCCGATGGCCAAGTGCAGTGTAGCTGGCGGCATTGATTGCCGCCTCTGGCGTGCGGCTAGCGCGTCCCATATTGCATAGAATCAAGCCCTTGGGGCTAACCAGAATACTGTCTCTGGTATAGATGCTATCAATGGTGAGACTGTCTGATGGGGATAGCTCGATAAGGTTGGCACCGGTGCTTCTGAGCAGGGCACGAAAATCTTCATATTCGCTAATCGCTTCGGCAAGATCTGGCTTGGCGTGAAAACGCAGAGCTTGCCATTGCTCTGCCAGTATCGCTTCACTGACAAAAGCGTTGGCAGCACTGCGTATGGCGACTTGTTTGATAGTTGAGTATTCATTAAATCTGGACATACTTAAATCTCGTCGGTGGTATCTATTGCCTTGCTATCGTCGGCATCTATCGCCTTACTAGGGCGTAAATTGGCATACCAATTAAAATTAACATAAAGGAATAAAACACAATCTCTGTGCCCGCCCCCCAGATAGCAAAAAACGCATATAAAAATGCCGCAATTGATAGGCCAATAGCTCTACTGCGCTGTGGACTCGGTTGGTCGGACTTAAGAAAATAAAATTCAGCGACAGCGCAAAAGGCATAGGCCATGAGGGTAGATAGGGTGGATAGCATGGCCATAAAGGTAAATGCAGCCACTAATCCTTTGGTGTAGTTTAGAAACAGTAAAATACTCACCGCTAGAGCGGAGATAATAAAGGCAAAGCGCGGTGTGCCGTTGTTACTCAGTACAGTAAAGTTGTTCGGTAGCAAGCTATCTTTTGCTGCCGCCAAAGCAATATTTCCCGCAGTCAGAGCATTAGCATTCAGTGACCCCAATGTGGAAATTAATGCACCAAAGGTGATTAATGCTGCGCCTACGGGCCCCATTACTTTTGTTGCAGCAAGAGCGAAGGGTGCAGTCGAGGTGATTAATTCCTCCGCAGGAACAACCAGTGCAATGGCAAGGCTTACCAGCAGATAGATGGTCAGAATGGTCAGTACCGCGGCGACCAATACTCTGGGTATGGTTTTTTCTGGTTCAGCCATATTATGTGCCGGCACGGACGCAGTTTCTATGCCGACAAATGACCACATGACCAAGGTGGTTACCGTCGCCAGCAATGCGGCAGGATGTAATTCGGTGGGATTAAATTCAGGTAAATTATGTGGTTGCATATGGGTAAAGCCCATCACAATCATAAACAGTAATGGCACTATTTTTAGCAGGGTCGATACCACCTGAAATTTGCTACTGTCCTCTAAGCTGCGAATATTTAGGGCAAAAATAGTCCAGATCAGCCCGAGAGAAAATAACAGTGAGAGTAGCCTGGATTGACTTATCTCGGGTACAAATACGCCGAGATAACCGATAAAGGCAATGGCGATACCGGATACGGCGGCAATGCAAGCAATCCAGTAGGTCCATGCGATCAAGAAGCCGGCAAAATGGCCGAGGCCTTCGTGGACATAGGCGTAGGGCCCGCCAATTTTAGGAATACGGCGCACCAGACGCGATAGACAGAGTGCCACCAATAGAGTACCGCCACCGGCAATCAACCATCCTGCCATGCCGAGCATGCCATAGGGTGCCAGTAATGTTGGCATCATAAATACGCCTGAGCCAATGGCACAGCCCACCGCGATGGACCATCCACGCCAAAAGCCAATGCTTGCCTGCGGGTCCTGCTTAGCGACGTTATTAATGTTTGACATCTCTGCTCCCCTGTAAGGGCACGTTAATACTGAGGTCGGATCAATAGGCTATGTTAACTGTTAAGGTATTTAATCCAACAGCTTGGCAAACTCTCCGTTATCAATCAGTGCGCGCATATCACTTGATCCACCAACCAACAGGCCATTGACAAAGATCATGGGAAATGTCGGCCAGCCAGTCCACATTTTGAGGGCATTGCGCCGCCGCCATTGGCTAAAGTAGCTGCCGTATTCGAGATAGCAGTAGGCGATATCGAGTTGGTCTAGCACCTTGCGCGCGCGCTTAGGTGCTGGATTTTGTGCCATACCGACAATGACCACTTTATTACTGCGGATGGCCTCCTGCACTTCGCTGACTATATCGGCATTATTGTCGGCAACCACTGCCTGTACGGCAGGATGAATATTTTTATTGGCAAGCACTTTTCGCGGCATAGAGAATACTCTTTATATTGTCATGAATGGTATTGATTAGAATGTTCTTGATTAGTTAGTCAGGAAGGCTTTAGCAGCCTCTCTCATCTCTGCTGTGATAGGGATAGCCGACCTTGTCTCAAGATCAAAATAGACACTGGTGCTGTGCAGAGAGGCGGCCAGTTGATTGCGGCTAATATTACGCATCTGGTATTCGACGGCCATGGATTTATTACCGACCTTGATTAATTGAGCATCAATTTCTAACAGGTCTCCCGCAGCCACCTCAGCCTGATAATCGATAATATGACGGACATCGGCCCAGCCCTTTTTATCGATGCTGGCCTGTTCACCACTCCAGCCAAATAGGGCATGGAGAAAGTGATAGGAGCCATCATCAAACATAGCAATATAATGCCTAGTGGTCATATGCCCCATAACATCACATAGGGCAGGGTGGCAGACGCCTTTATAGACAACCATCAGCTTATTTCTCCAGTGCCAGCATATATTCTGCTACCGCCAGTTGTGTTTCGGCATCGAGATAATTTTGCGCCGGCATCGGTGGAAAGTTATCACGCTTCTTTACGGGCGCATTAATGTACTTCACTAAGCCCTGTGGATTACCGGCATACATCGCTTGAATCACCTGCACTGAGGGGCCGATTAAGCGCCCAGTGTAACTATGACAGCCGGTGCATACCCCCAGATAGGCGATTTCACCACGCTCTTCAGGGTGAATCACTCGAGGCTGGGCACCGCCGGCAATAAGGTAGGAGTCAATACTGTCGGTATGGGTAAAGTCACATTCGCCGTAGTCTCCGATGCCCACTGTGCGGTAGCGATGACGATTTATAATACAGCTACCTTCGCTGGAGCCAACATGGACAATATCTACGGGGCCGGTATGTAGTTCGGTAAGTGCTACTGCTTTGACTTCAGGGATAGTGTCGTAGCCATTGTTGAGCATGACATTATCGAGAATCATGGTGCGATCTGAATTCGGATCTGACTCTATATCCATGGTAATGGTAGGGGCGAAACTATGATCATTAATAATAATACCGGCGGTTTTATTGCCAGAAATAATATTGCCTTCAATAATCACATCGTCTGCTGCCATCACCAAAATGCCAGTGCCCGCTGGTATACCGGAGACAATTGAGCCGGGCGCGCCAAAATTGGCGGTATTATTATCGAGCACAAAGTTATTGCGAATAATCACATCTTCGGTGGTTTTTATAGGCAGGCCGGGGGTGACAAAAGCCAGAATACCACCGGTATTATGGTGGGCATTATTGTGCTCCACTATGGCGTGACGGCTATTTTCAATTTCGATGCCGGCAACGCTATCAAACACCTCATTATAGGCGACATGAATATTGTCACTCATACCGATGTAGATAGCAGCATCTTCAATGCCCGAGACGACATTGTGTTCCACCAGTCCGTTAGTACCCAATTGCGGAAAGATGCCATAGATACCGGTATCGATAATCACATTATTGCGAATCTCAAAGTTATTGCCCGCCTGCCCCATAATGCCATTGCCTTTATATTGGGTGATGCGGAAGTTTTCGATAACCACATTATTGCCAGAGTAAAGAATGGCATCGTTCAACTTGCCCAAGCCATCCATAGTGGCGCGTTGACCATCCTGAATAACGCCGCGCAGATGAATATCATCTTTGTCGATATACACGGTCTCAGAATAGGTGCCTGGCATCACCTGAATACTATCGCCGGGCTGTGCCGCTTCAACGGCTGCCTGTATAGACTGACCCTGTTCAACGATATGGGTTTTGCCTGGTTCGGTGCGCGGCGCTACCGCACCTACAGCCTGTTTGGGCTGATAGCCACCAGAGTAACTGGCACCTCCGATTGAGTCGGTGATAATCGGTGCCTTATTATTATGGCTACCGAGGATCCAGCCACCGGCAAAGACAACAATCAAAAATACTATTTTGCTTTTATTATTCATTATTACTCTCCTGATCTACTGTCAAGATGATGGCGACTGCTGTGGCTTAATAAACCCGACGGTACCCGTTTAGGAATCGTTGGCATAAAGCTCTCATCAGTGAGCGCGCGCATAAAATCCACCAACCGATCTAATTCATCGTCGGTTAAATTGGGTTCTGAGATATGCCAGTGTAACCGAAGATTCTCCCCCTCAGGTACGGCATGACCACGGCCACCATTATAAAACTCTGTCGCTTCGCGCAATGTAGCAAATCTTCCGCTGTGCATATAGGGGGCTGTAAGCGCTATATTGCGCAGGGTAGGTACTTTGAAACCTCCCCTTAATAGGGCTGCATCGAAGGTCGCCTGTGCGCCAATATCCCGCGCTAATCCCTGGGGTTCTGGTGTA
>MDTG01365215.1_pt1 | contig 20642 bp, 17 predicted proteins | sample 811421 | NCBI WGS metagenome assembly MDTG01 (sample SAMN05326645, study PRJNA326480) | marine metagenome | isolation source: seawater | place: Pacific Ocean: South East | collected 2011
TCAGAATTAATTAAAAAAATTTCTTTTTTTTTCTCAAAATAAGAAATGAATGATTTTAAAATTTTTATCAATCTACTTTTTTTTTTAAATATTTTAAAATTTCCTTTACTTGAAATGATTTAAAATTTCTTTTTTCAAAATAGGGTCTTTTTTAGAATATTCAATATTTGCAATCAAATTTCCTATTTTATCTCCGCAATCATAAAAATTTCCCTTTAAATAATGCGCATTTACTTGGTTTTTTTTAAGGAAACTTTCTATAGCGTCTGTTAATTGAATTTCTCCATTTTTATCAAATTTTGTTTTTGATAAAAATTCAATTAAATCGTAAGAAAAAACATACCTTCCTAAAGCAAATAGATTAGAAGGAGCATTTTTTAAAGAAGGTTTTTCAATTATTTTTATAACTATATCCGTCTCATGGTTTAATTTATTTTTATTAACTTTAACAATTCCATATTTTTTAATATCTTTCTTTTTTGCTTTTCCTAATAGAATTGATGATTTACCAGTTAAATCATATTCTTTTCTCATTTTTGAAAGATTATTTGTTTTATTAGGACCATCTATCAGCATATCTGGCAAAATAATCGCGAAGGGTTCATTACTGCTCAAAATAGACTTCGCACAAAGAATGGCATGTCCGAGACCCAGTGCTTTACCTTGTCTAATGCTATGTATAACTACTTTTAAGTTTGAAATAGCTTTGATTTCATCCAACAAAGATCTTTTTACTCTTTTTTCTAGCTCTGCTTCCAGCTCAAAACTCGTATCAAAATGGTTTTCAACTGATGTTTTGCTAGAATGAGTAATAAAAATTATTTCCTTAAAACCTGCCTCAGCAGCTTCTTCTACTACATATTGAATAATAGGTTTTCCTGCAACAGGGAGCATTTCCTTTGGAATAGCTTTTGTCGCTGGCAACATTCTTGTTCCTAGACCTGCAATAGGAATAATTGCTTTTTTTAGTTCATTCATTTTTTAGCCAAAGATAAGTTTATTTAATTCCCAAATCGGAAGAGAGTGTTTGTTTTTAAAATTTAATTTTCTATTTGTAAACACCCATCCTTTTTCTAAGTGACCTCCATCTTTCTTTGCAACAAAGTCTATTTTCCCAGCTAAAGATATTTTTTTATCTGAACTGATTAACTCTACATTACTTTGATTGCCTGAAAAAACAAACGACCCAAACAAAATATTATTTTTTAAATCAAAAAATCCAAAAGCAGGCTCCTTTTTCTTATTATTTAAAACAAAACATTGAGATAAAACTTTTTTGGCAACATATGCATCTTTCTCGTTATTAAAAACCAATTCAAAGTCTCTTGTCATTCTAGGAAAACACACAAAATTTTTATCAATTAATTTTTTAAAAAATGCTTCATGGTTTCTTAATCTCCAGTAATTAAGATCGTCTTCAAATTCTTCTTGAGTAAGTCCTGTAATAAACCATATTTCTCTATTATTTAATTTTTTTAAAAAAGAAAAAGCTTCATCATAAATTTTTAGAGATTTATAAATATGATCCTCCTGATTTTTTTTAGTTGAAAACTCAGATGTTTTTAAAAAATGATGTTGAACATGAGCTAGACCATTTAAAAAAATTATTGATTCATCTAAATTATTTTTTTTTGTTCTCCTTAAGCAGTATTTTAGAAAAAACAGATCAAAATAAGCAGCTAAAGATGCCCTGTCTTTTTTTAAAAAACTTAAGAAAACATTTAAAAGGGATTTCAAATTAAACATAGAAGGAAAGATGATTAAAAATATTCCTAAAAGAGAGTAAAAGTTGATTTTAAATCTAACGTTATTGTTAATGATAAATTTAAGCGCATAACTAACTAATTTCGAGTTAGTAGAATTATCAGATAAAGTTTCTGTCCATGGATCTGGAATAAATATTTGAAATTTATCATTAAATTTATGGTTCATTGACGAAAAAAGTCCTACTTTCTTTTTTTTAAGAGCTTGTTTGTCAAAACAAGAAATATGCTGTTTTTTTAGACAATCACCAAGATGAGCAACTTGGTGCTCTTCATATTTTAATCCGGTATAAAAAGAATACCACTGAATCCAAGGCTCTAAATTTTCATATTTGTCTTCTGAAGATGTAATAATTTTAGTTTCGAATTCAAGTATTTTTTTTAAGTTTGGAAGCGAGTATTTCTCACAATACTTTAAAATAAAGTCAAAATTAGCTTCATTGAATTGTATGATTATTTTCGACATTAAGATTTACCCATATAAAATACTATAAATATCCTTTGCCAAGTTAACCATAATTTTTTTTCTAGAAAAATTTTTAATAAATTTTATCCTATTTATTTCTTCGTTTAATTTAATATTGTTTATTGCTAAATATGCTTCATCAATTTTTCCTGGAGAAAAGAACACACAATCGGAAATATTTTTTGTCATAAAATCCTTAGCAAATCCTGATACTCCGGCAAGAATAGGCTTATTCATTGCAGCATATTCGAAGATTTTTGAAGGTAAAACCTTTTCAAATGCTTCTAGATTGTTCAAATGTAAAAAGAGAATATCCGCTTTCAAATATTCTTCAATTAAATCTTCTCTTGTCATTGGATTTTTTAAAATAATATTACAAATATTATCTTCTTCAATCTTTGATTTAAGCTCTTTTTTCTTTCCCCCATCCCCTATCACATTAAATTCATGAGAGTACTTTAATTTTTTTGCTAATTTAGGTAAAAAATTTTCTAAAGATTGGCCCAGACCTATATTTCCAGCGTATAAAATGTTTATTTTTTTATTTTTTTTATTAAGAATTTTGTTATTTAACTCCAAAAAATCATGATCTATTCCATTTGTAAAAAAAGAAAGATCAGAATTAGGAAAATTTTTTTTAAAATAAGGTTCAAAACCTTCAGATACTAAATTTATTTTTCTTGCTTTTTTGATTGTATAAATTTCAATAAGATAAAAAAAAGGAAATGTTAAAAAAAAAATTACTTTATTCATTTCTCTCAAAACGTCCCTAAAAATATCTCTTATATCTAAATATAAAATGCATTTTTTAGATTTAGCTATATTTGCTCCCAAAAATGCTGTCATGAGTCTGCTAGAACTAGCAAAAACGAGATCATATTTTTTCCCCTTTACAAATTTTTTAACTTTCCAAGCAAATATAAAAAACGATAATATGTGATTAAAGAATGAAGAAGAAGATTTAACGGTTTCGAATCTATTAATTATTAAATTTTCTTTTTTTTCACTGATATTAAATGTTTTTTTATAAGTGTCATACCTAATAGGAGCAGTTGAGCACACATCTATTTCGATTTCTTTATAAGTTTTAGATAATTCATTTGCAAGAGCTGTGTTTCTAAATGCTCCAGCTCCTAAATCTGGTTCGAAGTAATAACTTAAAAAAAGTATTTTCATTTCTACCAAGTAAATTTTATCTGTGATGATCTGGAGGTTAGCATGAATTCTAAAGTTTTATTCTTTTCTATTTGTCCAAACCCCTTTGTCCAAAAGCTATTAATTACTTTTAGCTCACAATTTTCATAAACAAACATTATTTTTTTACCAGATTTTAAATATATTGATTTATCTTTAAAAACTACATCAGGGTGTAAATGAATTCTAGAGACAGCATACTTAAACTTGCCTTGAATATAATCTTCGATTTTTATAGATGAAAAATCATAAAAAAATTTTCTGAAATGAAATCTGTTGGAGACTAAAGAGGAATATCCATCGTGAAAAACTTTGAAGTCTAAACAATTGCTTGATGATAAGTCTTCTATAATATGAGTCTTTGCTCTTTTTCCGCATCTAAAAGACGCCCAAATATCGCTCGAATTTTTACCATCTATCTCAAGTGTATTATGAGCAGAAGTTGCCCTTTCAATATTTCTTCTGACTAAATTTTGATAACTGGAGCAACCTGAATTTACAAACACTTTTTGATTATCTAACGAAAATTCAAACGAAAGGCTATTCGCATTTGCATGTGCCATTAATTCATCTGGTGCTATAGAACCATAATTTACAATAAAATTTGAAGAAGAATCTTTGCAGGATATGAAGCCTGAATTTTTGTGAAATAATATTCCTTCAGTAATTCTTTCTAGTTCTATTCCTAATTTTTTTGCATAAGAGCTTATTTCTTTATAGCTCAGGGAGCTCTCCTCGGAACAATCGTTAAAATACGATTTTTCTCCACTAGAATGGGTCATACTTAATTGAAATTGACTCATCTTTTTAATATATTTTTTAATTGTTTCTCGATCAATTAAGTGAGGAACCCTGTGAGAAAGAGAGTAGATGTCTAATAAATCTTCTATTATCAAAGCTTGATACATTGAACTTCTTTCAAAATGAGCCCCATCATTTAATATTTGTTTTTTTAGCTCCCTAATTAGAAGGTCTTTTCCTTTCTTTAAAATTTCATTGCCAATAACGGAGCTAAAATAAAAACCCAAAAAAATTAATGCTTTTGCATTTGAGATTAAGTGGTTTCCGGTAATATGATTTTCAATTCTTTTTGATAAGTAAATACCTTGTTGTAATAAGTTTTCATCAATATGTTTATTTTTTATTTGATTGTTAATAATCCATTTTATCCAGTTAACAACTCGCAAAGAAGTTGGAAACGGATCCCAAGAAACATTAGACTTAAATTTATTAGTTTCTATCCAGTTTAAAACTAATCTTTTATTATCTTTCTCATTAGCACCAAGTTGATTTAAAAAATCAAAATAATGCAAATTATACTTCCATAAAATTTCTTCGTCAGAGGCATATGACCCTTCAAAGTTTAAAAGTTTTTTTTGTTTGTTTAGAAAAACAAAATTATTTTGACCTAGATAACATATTTTTTTGGGATGAAAATAAATACCAGCTTTAATATTCCTAGTTTCCAAAGCAATTATTTTCGAGTTTCTTATAAAATTTCCAGATAGATTAAAAAAAATCCTTCCGAAAGTTTGAGACATTTTTAAATGCTTTAAAGTATAAAAATATCTCAAGAACATTCTTTTATAGAATTAATTTATCGAGAACATTGCAAATTCTTTCTGCAGTTTGGCCATCCCATTTAGGAATTTTATTTTTTGATTTCCAATTTCCTGAAAACATCAAATCTAAAGAATTTTTTAAATTTTTTTGTGATGGATTTGATCCAATTAAAAAATTTGTACCTAAGGCTTCGGTTTCTGGTCTCTCCGTATTGTCTCTCAAAGTAATACATGGAATATTTAAATAAGAAGATTCTTCAGTTATTCCTCCAGAATCCGTTAAGACTCCTTTTGATTTTGAGAGTAGAAAAATGAATTCATTATAAGGCAATGGATTTAAAATTTTTAAATTTTTTGAGAATACTTGGTGGTTCGATAAATTTTTTTTTGATCTGGGATGAATTGGAAAAATTATTTTTTTTCCTTTTGCTGCTTTAGAAATTTTATGTAATAAATTATTAAAGTTTTTTTTGTTATCTACATTATTAGGTCTGTGTATAGTCAAAATTAGAAAATCTTTCTCTTCTAAATTATATTTTTTTAATAATTTGGGATTTTCGAAGTTTTTAATACTTTGTTTTAAAGAATCAATCATTAAATTTCCAACATGAAAAATATTTTTTTTCTTAAATCCTGAATTTATTAAGTTTTCAGAAGCTAATTTAGTTGTCGTGAAAAAAAAATCAGATATCGAGTCAGTCAAAATTCTATTTATTTCCTCAGGCATTGTAAAATCTTTTGACCTCAAACCGGCTTCGACATGGGCTACTTTAACTTGCATTTTTTTTGCTACTATTGAAGCTGCTAAAGTTGAGTTAACGTCTCCAACAACTACGACTAGTGAAGGACTATTTTTTTTTAAAACTTTTTCATAAGCATTCATAATCTGACCTGTTTGCTCAGAATGAGTTTTTCCAGTGATTTTGAAGTGTATATCTGGTTTAGGTAATTTTAAATCATCAAAGAAAGCTTTAGACATATTTGAGTCAAAGTGTTGGCCAGTATGAATCAATCTATATTTAAATTTTTTTCTTTTTCTTAATTCCTTTATCAAAGGAGCTATTTTCATAAAATTAGGTCTCGCTCCAGCAATGATATCTATCATTTTCTTAAGGCATTATTTATTTCAATACTTAGTTCTGAAACATGAATCAATTCATCTAATTCAATAGGAGAATCTAGACCATTTTTAACGGAATGAAGAAACTTATGTATGCATTCTTTATGTCCTTTTTGCTGATAGAAAAATGTCTTTTTTGAGAAATTTTTCCATCCATAGCCATTAATTTTTAAAAAATTATTCATTTCTAAGTACTTCCCTTCAGTAAATATTTTTAAGTTCTCTTTCTCAACTTTTGGATGCCCGTTAGAAAAATAATTAATACAAGCCACAGAACCATCTTTAAAGTTCAAAGTAATAATAAAGCAATCTTCTAAACTATCATCCATAGAGCTTATGGAAAAGTTTACAATTTTTTCACCCGTAAGAAATATTAAAAGATCCAAAAAGTGGCAAATTTCGCCAATTATTCTTCCTCCACCGATTTTAGGATCCTTTACCCAGTGGTCCTGACTCAACTTTCCAGCATTTATATTGTAAATAAAAGACTTCTGAGAATTTACAGTTTGAAGTAAATTTTTAATTATTAAAGTTACTGGAGAAAATCTTCTATTAAAACCAACTAATAAGTTACCTGTATAGTTTGATAATTCTTTTTTTATTTTTTTAATATCATCTAAATTTAAACTAAGCGGTTTTTCAACAAACACATTTTGATTATTTTTTATCGCCTTTAAAGTTAATTCAGCATGAGAGTCATGTCTAGAAGAAATTATTACAGTATTGATAGTCTTTGAAGAAAAGATGTCCTCAATGTCTGTAGATACAGATTCAAAATTAAACTTTTTTGCTACTTTAATTAAAGAAATTCCTTTTTTACCAGCTAATGTATCTAGATTAAAAAAATTATTAGATAAAAAAGGTAAAATTGATTTTTGGGAATGTTCTCCAGCTCCTATAAGAGCTAAAGAAGGACTCTCATCGTCTATAGAAGATTTTTGCTTTTGCTTAATAGAAATTTTTTTTGTAAATCCATTCTGATCTCCAGAATATTTTAGAACAATACCTAGAGAATTCTCCTTTAATAAAGAATCATAAGCTTCACTTACTGACTCAAATTCATATTCATGAGAAATTAATTGTTTAAAAGAAACAGCCTTAGTAGATAGTAAATCTAAAATTGCTTCAAAATTTCTTTTTTCGGTCCATCTCACATATCCATATGGATAATCTATACCTTTATCTTCATAAGAAGGATCATATCTTCCTGGTCCATAACTTGAAGAGACTCTAAAAGAAATCTCTTTTTCGTAAAAATCTTGTCTATTTAAGTTAAGACCTGTTACTCCAGTTAAAATAATTCTTCCTTTTTTTCTGCACATTTGAGCTGCTTCACTAATTGGCAAGTCAGATTTGCTGGCCAAAGTTAAGAAAACTCCATCTACTCCTCTATTTTTTGAAAAGGATAAACTAGAATTAATTAGAGAAGAGTCTTTAAGGTTATTATGAGTAAAAGCTCCAAATTTACTCGCGAGTTTTAATCTATTCTCATCAACATCAACTCCCATAACCTTACAACCATTTGATCTCAATAACTGAACTAAAATTAAACCAATTAATCCTAAACCATAAACAACAAAAGTTTCACCTTGGCTTGGTTTAGCAAGTCTTAACGCTTGAAGAGCAACGCTAGCAAGTACTGTAAAAGAAGCATCCAAAAGAGACACATTATCAGGAACTAATGAGCATAAATTTTTATTAACTGCCACATATTCGGAATGTGGACCATTTGAAATGACTAAATCTCCTGCCTTAAATTCATCTGTTTTGGATTCAATAACTTTTCCGCAACTGCTATATCCAGAAGTAGTCCATTCGTGCAATTTAGAATTTACGCTATCATAAGTAGCTTTCAAACCGTCATTACTTATTTTATTAATAACATCTTTAACTCTTTCAGGTTGTTGAAGTGCTTTTGAAAGCATATTCGCTCTTCCAAATTCCATTAGCATTTTTTCTGTTCCTGGGGAAATAACAGAATAAATATTTTTTATTAATACTTCATTTTCAGAAATATCTGGTACTGGCGCTTCCTCAAGAAGAACATTTCCATTTTTGAAATTTTTAAGAGCTATTTTCATAACCCTTCATCAATAATTTTACAAAACTTAGTTGCAAGTGACGATTGTGGATAAGTTAATCTAATGTAACCTTGAAGGAAATTAGTATTAAATTCTCTAAAAATAAATTTATTTTTAAGAATAATATCTTTTAATTTTGGATTTTTTTTAGTATCGATAAGAACAAAATTTGTATTTCCTGAAAAAAATACGATATTTTTTTTAGATAAAAAATCTATAATTATATTTCTTGAAATTTCTACATCTTTCAATCTTTCTTCTAAAATATCTAAATTTTCAAGCATAAATATTGCTGAGGATTGAGACAAAGATGTAAGATTCTTATAATTTTTAATTTTATTAATATTTTCCAAAATTCCTGGATTTGATAAAAGATAGCCTATTCTCAATCCAGCAAGGCCTAACCCTTTAGAAAAAGACCTTGAAAATATAATATTGTCATTTTTCTTAATTAGATTAGTCATAGAGACATTAGAAAATTCGAAGTAAGCTTCATCACAAATAAACAGAGTGTCTTTGTGGGAATCTAAACATTCTTTTAATTCTAACTCTTCAGTAAAGTAGCTTGTTGGATTATTTGGATTAGTAAAATAAATTATTTTCGGCAAGCCTTTTATTTTAGCAATTTGTTTTTTTAAAGAATAATTCTCAATTGTGTCAGGATAAATAATATCGTGATTTGCTCCAGTAGAAGCAACAAAAATTCTAAAATTATCATAAGTAGGTCCGATAGAATAAGCAAAGTCGCCTTTTTCGAGGTAAGATCTGCAAATATATTCTAATCCAACGTCAGATCCAGGAAAGACTGATATACAGTTTGAATTTACTTGTGTGAAATTAGATAGTTTAATTTGCAATTCTTTATTAATTAATTTTGGATACAAATTTAGTTTAACTTCTCTTATTTGAGAGATTAAGTGATCTCTTAGTTTGTTGTTAATTGGTAAATGGGTTTCGTTCCAGTCTAGCTTTATGTATTCTTTATCAAACAAATCCCTTTCAGATAAACTATAAGGTTCCAAGGATTGTATGTGCTTTGGGGGTTTAATCATTTGGATACTTCAATTTATATTGAGGAGCTTGAATAAGTTTCTTTTTAAAAAAGTACAAAAATCTTTTAATTAAAATTCTGTTATTAAATCTTATTTGATCTCTAATAAAAATAAATAAACGATTTTTTTGAATTTTATTAACTTTTCTGGGAAGGTTCTTAAAAGATGAATCAAATAATATACTTCCTTGTTCTTTACTTATTAAATTGTATAAATCTTCATTTTTTTGCTTATATTTTGTAACGAAATACCCCAAATGTATTTCTTTATGAGCATCGCTTGCTCCAATTAGTTTGATATTATTTTTTTTTGCAATTTCAATTATTTCGTTTTTCTGTTCAATGGTATTTGAATATCCTCCGTTAAATAACTCGATTAAATCTACATCTTTCAAATCTAGATTTTTAAAGAAGTTTTTTTCAAGACTAAATAATCCTGAATCAGGTTTAAATGGATGAGGCAACGAAATTAGACCATTATTTTTTTTTATATGTTTGAAAATATCTTGGTAAGAACTACTTGGCTCATTTAATTCTTTATCAATAAATAAACCAATTATATGAGCCCCATTGGATGCGGTAAATTCACATCCTTTAATAAATGTTACGTTTTTTATCTTGAAGATCATATTCTTATCTGAATTTATTTTGTCATGTTCGGTTATAAATATAACTTCTATATTTTTTTTCTCTGCTGCCTTAGCCAAACCTTCGTATGAAGAAAATCCATCATAAGATAATGAAGTGTGACAATGAAAATCAATATTCATTTGACATCAAAAAATTATAAAAAGAAGATCTTTGAATCTAATTTTGCCTTTAAATAAAAAAAAGAAAGATAGTAAAGTTTTTTTTAACAATCTAAATTTATATAACTTTTCGATCAAAAAATAAGCAGTGATTTTTTTATCTAAGAATTTCTCCATTTTTAAAGAAATTTCTGAAGAATTTTCTAAAGAAGAGGGAGTAAAATTAATTAATCTTTTTTTTAGAATTTTTGATTCTTCATAGTTCATTTTATTAAAAATTTTCCTATTTTTATCTTGGGAAGTGAAAAAAAACCTTTTAAAAGCTTTAATATATCTTTCTTTTCTATTTATATTTTCAAGTTTACTAACAAGGTGCATTGTAGTGTTAGATTCATGTCTCCTATAATACTGAAGGATTTCGTTATTAACTAATCTTGAATTTGTATTAATCGCGACAAAATGTATCCAACTGTCATATTCCATATTTTTGGAAAGAGGCAGAATCAGACTTAAAAATTCTTTCTTTAAAACAGTGCAACACCCTGAAATAAAGCCCTCACTATTACCTGAAAATTTTTTAACCTGATTCAACTTAGTTATCCCGGAAGGAATAAGTTTTTCATCTGTAAGTTCTGTATTATTTATTGCGACAAAACATTCTTTTTTAAACGAAATAAATTTTTTCATCAACTCTATTTTATTTGGAAACCAAAAATCATCTTGATCTGCAATGAAGATTAAATCTTCTTTACAAAGGCCTATTGCTTTTTCAAAGTTCTTTCTAAAACCTAAATTTTTTTCGTTTCTATAAATTTTTACTAAAAATTCAGCTTTATTTTTAAAGTCTTCTAATATTTGAAGAGTTTTATCTGAAGAAGAATCATCACATATTATCAATTCATCTGGTTTAGTACTTTGATTTAGAATGCTATCAAGCTGATTCCCTAAAAATTTTTCTCCATTAAAGGTTGTCATTGCTATTGAAACTCTCATAATGATATTAATTATTTTTTAATGCATGAATGAGATAAAAAAAATATTTTTTAAACTTATGCTTGAACATAAAGTTTATCCCAATAAAAAAAATTTAACTATGCATTTAGATAAGATCTTCAGCAAGATAGATTTTAAAGATAAATCTGTTTTAGATATTGGAGGAGGCTCTGGACTTCATTCTTTTTATGCATTTATCGAAGGTGCTTCGTTTGTTGACTGTATTGAACCTGAATCAGATGGAAGCTCAACAATTATGAAAGAGAATTTTTTAATATTAAAAAAAAAATTAAATGCAAGTAATGTAAATTTTCTTTCTAAAACTTTTCAAGAGTTTGAATGCAAAGAGGAAAAATATGATTATATTCTTACCTATAATGTTATTAATCATTTAAATGAAAAAGCCTGCATAAACGTAGATAAAGATTTAAAAAGCAGAAAGGAATTCGAAGAGATCTTTGAAAAAATTCATAGAATTCTAAAGCCTTCTGGTAAAATTTTAGTAGCAGATTGTGGAAGAAAAAATTTCTTCGGAGATCTTGGGATACTTAACCCCTTTGCAAAAGATATTGATTGGTTAATTCACCAAGAACCACAAATTTGGATTAGATTATTAAAGGAACAAGGTTTTGTAAATTTATCTTTAAAGTGGTCAACCTTTAACACTTTAGGAAAGCTAGGAAAATTCTTATTTGAAAGAAGACTTTTTTCTTATTTAACGTTAAGTCATTTTTATTTCTGGATGCAAAAAAAATAGGTTTTGTACTAAATAATAACTATCGATGAAAATTTTCCATCTTTACTTAAATAAAAATCTTCATTAGGCTTAAAATTGATTTTATTTCCAAAAGTGTCTTTTAAATATTTTTCTAATTTGTTTAAATCCAAATTTTGTTTTGATAGATAAATAAAATCAATTTTTGAATCTTCTTTTTGAATAATTTGAAATCTTATTAAAGAGGGAAACGAAGAAAGAAAAGTTATAAGACTTGTTGATGAAAATTTTTGGTTATATTTATCAATTAGCATCATATTCCCTCTTCCTTTTATAGAAGATATTCTTAAAGTTTTCCTTGAACAAGGACATTTTTCATTTATGAAATTTTCTACAATATCTCCTGTGTCATACCTAATAAGCGGCATATATTTATTCCTTAAATTAGTAGCAACTATTCGAAAATTTCCTAAATTGTCTGGAATAAACTCTACGTAACCATAATAAGGCACAACATGTAATCCTTTATGCTCATTGCATTCATGAAATAGACAAGTTATCTCAGCTTGACCATAATGATCAAAAATAGGGGCCGAAAAAGTTTTTTCTATAAAAACTCTGTCTTCGTATTTCAAAGTTTCTGATGCAGTAAAAATCCCTTTTAAGTTTGAAAATTTAATACCATTTTGAAAACAATAAATTGCAAATTGCTTTATAGAAGATGGATAGCCTCTAATAAATTTGGGGCAAAAATTTATAATTATTTCAATATTTTTATCTAAGTCAGCCTCATTTAGATGTCGTGGAGAAAAAAATAACCAATTTCTAAATTTATTTTTTTTGTATATTTGCTCACCTTCCTTAGGATTAAATCCTCTTAAAATTAGCATCTCATCTCTAAATTTATATTTTGCTGATCTCCAATGATTCCATATAGCTGCTTGTTCAACAATCCAGGCAAAAGGAGAGCAATCTGACTTAAGAATTTGACCTGAAATTCCAGAAGTAAAGTGAACTGAAGACAAATAATTGGCAAATTTTTTAGGTCTGAAGCTTTCTGGATTTTCAATAATATCTTCTTTAGAGACAACAGGAAACTGTACTAATGTCTCTAAAGGATCTTTTTTTATGGAAATGTTTAAATTTTTATAAAAACTAATATTTTTCGTGGCATAGTCAAGTTGTTTCTTTATCAATTTGTTCTGATATTTTGCAATTTCTTTTTTTGAAAAAAAACTATACCTTTGAAAGTATCTACTCAGGAGAATACCCATTATGGTAAATAAAATATCCAATATAGATTTCATTTTATTTATTTTCTACAGATTGATTTATATGCTTTATTATTGTTTTTGAAGCTATCTTTACGGAAAAATTATCTTGGGCAAATTTATAAGCATTGTTTGTACAAGTTTCTCTAATCTTAAAGTTTTCAATCGAATCTTTCATTCGATAAAATAAATCCATCGAATCTCTTTTTTTAATAAAAAAACCAGTTTGTTCATGTGTTATAGCGTCTGAAATATTTCCAACCTTGGTAGAAATTACAAAAACTTTTGATGCCATTGATTCAACAATTACATTAGGAAAGCCTTCCAACCAAGAAGGTAACAATAAAACATCTGCTTTTTTATAAAACTCGTTAACTTTTTCTGATTCCATCCAGCCGTGAGAAAAAATATTATTATTGCTATGGTTGTTTATAAAACTTTCTACATATTGCTTGGAATTTCCGTCGCCTATCAAATCCAAAGAAATTGGGTATAAAGATGATAATTTTTTAAATGCTTGTAACGTCTCTCTTATTCCTTTTTCGAAATCAAGCCATCCGACAAATAAGAAGTTTAAAGATTTTTTTTTATTAATTTCTTTATTTTTACCAATTTCTAATAAATCCTCTGTTGCGGTCCAGTTTCTCACTATTGGGCATTCCTCTTCTTTGAAGCCAAGATATTCTGAACAGATTTTTTTTGTTGCTTCTCCCTGGCAAAGTACCTTTGTGCATTTTCTTAAGGCAAATTTTGTAAGTGATTGCGAAAAAAAAGATCTATGATAATTTTCAACTAAATGACCTCCCCTTGGAAAAAATAAAACTGGCTTGTTAAAAGAAAAAGCAATCCTTGCCATAACTCCCTTTTCAAAAATACTCAAACCCCATGCAGCAAATATCAAGACACAATCAACTTTTTCGTATTTTAAAAACTTATAAAAAAGGTTTAATCTTTTTAGAGCATTTGAAAGTCTTATGAAAAAATTAGGTAACGGATGAGCTGATTGGGTTGTGTCTAATTTTATAACATCAACTTTTTTGGCAAAATCGGATTTCATGAGCACATTACATGCCGTAACGTTGCCTCCAAATATTTTTGAATCTTTTGGAAAAGCACCCACAAATAATAACTTGTAAATCAAAGTAATTTCCTTTTTTTTAAATTCCTTTTAAGTGATTTTCTTTCCATAAGGATAACTGTAAAAGCTTCCAAAGGATAAATCCTTGTTCTTTTAAACTATTTTTATGAAGGCTCAAACTTTTTTCAATTTCTTTTTTTTCTAAATCAAAATAATTTATAAAAGAATCATCTGTCAATCTCTCATAACTATAATCATATAAAGAAGTTTTCATCCAAAACTCATATGGAACACCGAAACCTTTCTTTTTCTGGTTAGAAATTTCTTTACCTAAGCGTTTTTTTAAAATTTTTCTAATTAGAATTTTATCTTTTGTTCTGGAAAAAAGTTTTGATTCTGGAAGATTAATTGAAAACTTTAAAAGGTTTTCATCGAGCATAGGAACTCTAACTTCTAAGCCATTTGCCATTGAAGCTCGATCTACTTTGGTCAAAAACTGAGAAGGTAATTGAAGAGTTAAATCAGTGAGCATCATTTTTTTTGACTTGCTAAATTTTTTAAATCTTTCATTGCAATTTAAATATGGATTAAATGGATTTGTTCTTTTTAACAAATAATTTTTTTTCTCGATTTTAAAAAAATTAAAAGGATGATCCTTTAGAGTTTCAGTAGTTAAAAGCTTAGCCATAATTTCACCAAAACTCTCTGAATTTATAGCTTCTGAAATTCTTATTAACCGTTTGAATGAAATTTTTTTTCCAATTTTTTCTGGAAGAAAACTTATAGAAGGTAAAAACTTAAGAATATCTAAATTAGAAATTATTTTATTTCTTGGATAGCCCGAAAAAAGTTCGTCTCCTCCGTCTCCCTGAAGAATTACTGTTATTAATCCTTTTAATTTCTTAGTCATTAAATACAATGGAATATTGGCCGCATCTGCAAAAGGCTCATCGTGATAATAAGCTAATTTATCTATGGCATTGATTATTTTATCTCCTGGTACAAAAATTTCTTTATGATTTAGTGCGAGCTTTTTTGCAACTTGATGAGATTTATCCCTTTCATTGATTCCTTTTTCATAATCAAATAATGCTATAAAACTATTTATAGTGTTATTAGATAATTTTCGCGAAGATGCAGCTATTGTTGAGGAATCTAAACCGCCGCTCAAAAATAAACCTAGAGGAACATCGGAAACTAATTGTCTTTCTATAGACTTATCTAATATTTTTTGAAGTTCTTCTTCTAAAAATCTTTGTGATGCATTTGAAGGAAAGTATTTACCTTCTTCTATCCAATCCTCAATTTTCCACCAGTTTTTTATAGAGAGATTTTCTGAAAAATTTTTATAAATTAATAGATTCCCTGGTCCCAAAGAATTTATATTTTTATAGATAGTTTTATCTTCGTATGAATTTCCATAAAAAAGATACTCAGAAAAAGCCTGATCATTAATTTCTTTTCTTTTTATTAATGGTAATAAAGATTTTATTTCTGACGAAAAAGCAAAAAATTCTTTTTCTTTAACAAAAAATATGGGTTTAATTCCAAGTCTATCTCTGAAAATTATTGTTTGATTTTTTTTTCTATCCAAAATAGAAAAAGCAAACATGCCTTCCAATTCGTAAAGACCCTCTAATCCATAATGTTTATATTGTTTAAGAATAATTTCAGAATCTGTTTCTGAAAAAAATACCTCCCCTCGACTTTCAAGGTTCTCTTTCAGCTCTCTGTAATTATAAATTTCTCCATTAAATACTAGTACATCTCCAGTTGATGCTTCAATCATTGGTTGAGATCCATTTTTTGAGGTATCTAAAATACTTAATCTTTTATGTCCCAAACCTATGTTTTTATTAATAAAATACCCTTCGTCGTCTGGTCCACGATGAGATATAAAACCATTCATTAACTTTATTTTTGTATCTAGTTGCTTTTCACAATAACTTTGAGACACGAGCCCTACAAAACCGCACAAAATAAATTCCTATATTCAAATTATTAACATATTAACTATATCTTCAAAAATATCCATAAGATATGAATTAAAAGGATTAGAGAAATGAAAATTAAAAAGATTTTAGAATAATTAAAAAATTCTATTTTATTTTTTAATGGTGGTATTAAAGAAAATAGGATAAAAAATGGGAGAAATTGCCCTAGATGTCTCGTTTCTAATGATGTTAATGCGACTGATACTGTAAACCCAATAATTGAAAATAAAAGAAAATAATTAGTCAGCGTTTTAAAAGAATTCAACTTTATAAAATAATAAAAAGATAAAATTATCAAAGGTATAAAGAAGTAAAAGTAAAATAAGTTAAAGAATTTTAAAAGATGATATAAAGATTGATAGTCTAATTCAGCCCAAAAAGGAATAGGAAATATAAATAAATAAAAACTACCAAGAATTAGCCTAATCGGTAAAATTGCATCGACTATAAGTATAGTCCCCAAAGAAGAAGAACTATTTGAAGATTCATTTAATAGTCTATAGCCTTCATAAGCCTGATTTATTATATAAAAGAAGTCTAGTTTCCATAGAATGGTTAGGCTTGATAATAAAAAAATAATTGCTATAGACTTTATTCCCCTGAAATAGAACAAGTTCTTATCTTTATTTACAAAGAAAATTGAGGCAAGAAAACTAAGAATTAGTGCAAAGGGTATCAATAAAAACTCAGGTCTTATGTACGCGAAACTATAAAAACTGAAAATATTAAAAATTATTAAAAAGAATAGATCATTTAATTTTTTATCAGTAATAAAATTTATCCATGAAAAAGTTAACAAACTTATTAAAAAAAATGAAAATGCATCCCTTAAATGGGTGATAGCAAAAATAAGTATTAATCCATTTAAAGGATATAAGAAAAAGAGTCTATTTATTCTTTGATAATCATTTTTATAAATTTTTTCTGCAGTTTTATAAATTAACATTCCAGAAAAAGTCATGATAACAATGTTAATTGTAATACCTATGTGCGGTATTTTTGAAAAACCTAATTCATAAAATAAGTTATAAAAAAATGTCCAGACTGCGACTGCTCCATAACCATCGTAATTTGTAATTACCGAATCTAAGTATTGTCTATTTCCAATTGAAGATAAGAAAAAGAATGCTTCATCGTTATTTATGCTTTTAAATATATTGTTGAATATTGAAGCTAAACCGCTCAAAAAAATAAAGATTGAGAAAGAAAGAAAAGAAAAGATTAATTCTTGTCTATTTTTAACAAATAAAATTAAAAAGACTAAAAAAATATTTCCAATAATTACAGTTATTAAAATAGGTTCTACACTTTGATAACTTAATGTTGATAAAAAGAGTCCTAAGGAAATTAAGCATAAATATAGAAATGGAAGTTTATATATTTTAAACATTTATCATAAAATATTATTTATATGTTCAAGATATTTGTTTATAACTCTATCAGAAGAATAATGAAGAGCTCTATTTTTATTTTCAGTTATATTTTGATTTTGATCTAAGGTTAATAGAATTTCTCTAGCAAGATCAAACTCGTCATTTATTTCAACTAACTTTCCATATTTTCCATTTTCAAGAATATCGTTAGGTCCTCCGGAACTAGAACTTAATACTTTAACTCCTGAGCGTAAAGCTTCAACTAATACATTCGAAAATCCTTCGGTTAGCGAGCAACTCACGAAAAGGTCAGCTTTTGAAAATATCCTCGCTGGATTATGATCAAATTTTATTATTTCAATAACCGATTCCAGACCTAAAAAAATACTTAAATTTTTCAATTTTTCAAATTCTGAACCGTTTCCTATCAAAATTAATCTCAAGAAATCCTTTGATTTTAAAGCGATATGAAACGCCTTGATTAATAAATCAAATCTCTTTATAGGATCAAGCCTCCCACAAGAAACCAGAATTTTCAATTTTTCACTCTCAAACCATTCGTGGTCAAAACTATTATTTAATCTTTCTTCAAAATTTCTATTAAAAACAGGGTTACCAATTACAACAGTTTTAAAGTCTTTTTTAAAAAATTTAAAAACTTTTTCTTCAAAAGATTTTTTTGTAAAATTAGAATTTGCGATAAATAAGTTCGCGGATCTATATGCAAAATTTAGCAAAAATTTACCTAAAAAAGAATTCTCTTCATACTGACTTGCTTCTCTCAATACTAATTTTTGTTTTAAAAAGGGTAATTTAAAAACTAGTCCACTTAGAATAGAGGTTTCTCTTAAAGTACTAATCAGTACCGTAGATTTAGATTTTAATAGATATCTATATAAAGAAAAAAAGGCATATCTAGATCTACTTTTATTAAAAGAGATTAAGTTGCATTTATTTGAAAGTTCTTCAAAAAAATCTCCTTGATTTGTTATAAGTATTAAATCTACCCAATGTCCTTTATTAATAAGTTCATTAACTAAATTTACTGTCACTTTTTCGGCGCCCCCAATTAATAAGTTGGGACAAATTATGGAGATATACATAAGAATTATTTATAAAACTCTATAAACCAATCAATAAATTTTTCTACTCCTTTTTCAATTGGAGTATTTGGTGAAATTTTTATTGCTCTCTTAAGTTTCTCTGTATTAGATTTAGTGTTTTTTATATCTCCTCGCTGAAGGGGCAGATAGTTTTTTATTGCTTTTTTATCTAATTTTTTTTCAATGATAGATATTAAATACATTAATTTGGTTGAAGAGTTGGAGCCAATATTTAAAATCTGATAAGGATATTTACTAGATGAGGAATTAGGTTTTTTTTGATTCCATTTTTTATCAGCTTTCGCAGGTTCTAAAGATATTTTATAAATTGATTTTATTAAATCTTCAATATAAGTAAAAGATCTTGAGTGGTTTCCCTTATTAAAAATTTCGATAGGCTTATTCTCTAGGATATTTTTTGTGAACTTAAATAACGCCATATCCGGCCTGCCCCATGGCCCATAAACAGTAAAAAATCTAAGTCCCGTGGTGGGTAAATTATATAGAGCACTATATGAATGAGCCATTACCTCATTAGCTTTTTTAGTCGCAGCATAAAATTGTATTGGATGATCAGTATTGTGATCCTCTTTAAATGAGTTTTGAGAGTTTTCTCCATAAACGCTACTAGTACTAGCATAAACAAAGTGGCTTACATTATTCTTTCTGCTAGCTTCCAAAAGATTGAAAAAACCATTTATGTTTGACTTTAAGTATATTTCCGGGTTTTGGATACTATATCTTACTCCAGCTTGAGCAGCTAAATGTATTACTTTTTCAGGCTTGTGATTCGAAAAAAGATTATTTATTTTTTCTTTTTCCTCAATATCAATTTTTTTAAAATTGAAGTTTTCATATTTATTTAAAATTTTTAATCTACTCTTTTTTAAATTTACATCATAATAATTATTTAAATTATCAAGTCCAATGACGTTTTTTCCCTTATCCAAAAGAAATTTAGAAAGACTAAAACCTATAAATCCTGCAGATCCAGTAATTAAGAAATCACTTTGTTTTTCTTTTTTTTTATTCATTTAAAAAATTTTATATAATTTTTTAAAATAACAATTAGAAGTGATAAAAAGAAACCCAACGTAGTTATAAGAATACAGATTATGCTTCTCGGCGTTCCTTCCCTGTTTGTAGCTAAATTAGGTGGATCTATTATTGTATAGGCATAATCCTTCTGAGTATTAGCAAGCATTAATTTAGAATACTCTGACTTAAGAACTGAACTTATCGCTTCTTTTGTAGAAGTAACAGATTCGAATTTAAGTTCATTTAATAAAAAATTAATTCTTTGTTGACTAGAAGAAATTTCTTTTTTTCTAATTTCTTCATTCACATCATCTATTATCCAAGTCAACCAGCTTTTGGAAACATGGGGGCTAAGAGAACTGAGAGAGATGGTAGTTATTCCATCTTTATTTTTTTTTATTTCAAAATTAGAACTAAATTTGTTAAAAACTTCGTTTTTTGAAGGAGCAGAATCAAAAAGAAAAGTTGCTTTTCTGAGCCATTTTTTTGTTTTTTCATCGTAAATGTTTTTATTGATATCTATTTTATTTTCTTTTTGATTCCAAGATTCCCCAGCCATAAGAGGAATTAGAATATTTCTTTTGAAAACAAATTCATTAATAAAATCTATTGAAGTTAAAAGTTCTTTTGCAAGCTTTGTTCTTGGATCAGTATTAAGACTTGAACTACTAACTAAACCAGCAAAGCCCCCAAGCCCTCCACCTCCAATATCTATCCTATTTTGAGAAACTTCTAGTTCAGCAGTCGCTATTAATTTTGCATCCGAACTATAAGTGTTCGTAATACTTAAAGCATAAAAAATAGAAAATACTGCAAAAAGCGTGGTACATGAAATAATTAACTTTTTTTCTTTAAATAGACTCAAGAATAATTTCTTTAAATCTAATATTTCTTTTTCTATATATGATTCATTCATGAAACTTTAATAATAAATCAAATAAGATGAATTGAGTTTAATTTTAATTTTAATTTTAATTTAAAAAAAACTTTTTATTATCTTTGATAATCTTTAAATTATAATATTAGAGAAATTATAATATAAATAGGTTTATATCTTCCTTTTAAATAAATATGTCAAAAAAAAATATAGA
>MDTG01274136.1_pt1 | contig 20640 bp, 22 predicted proteins | sample 811421 | NCBI WGS metagenome assembly MDTG01 (sample SAMN05326645, study PRJNA326480) | marine metagenome | isolation source: seawater | place: Pacific Ocean: South East | collected 2011
GGATTTCGAAATAGTGAAACACAAGAAATCGAACACAGTGAAATAAAAAGCTTTTCGCAGATTTGTAATTTACACATTAGTGAAAAAAAAATCGTATACAAAGAAAAACAAGTTCTAATGGCGGGGTTCCGCGATTATACACTCGACAAATATTTACAAAAACTCACTGAAAACGGATATACTGCCGTGGTTTATATACAAGAAAAACAGGGTAAAATCATTACACGTGTCTTGGACAGTATTCACTCACCGGGTACGTATATATCCTATGAAAACGACAGCTCATTACAGATGACAAATAATATATTGTGTATTTGGATTGACATTCATAAACCGATGCTATATGGGAAAAAAAGCCACAATCATGTTTCCAAAACACGCGATTATTTGATTTGTGGAACGGCCGTTGCAAATATTTTTACAGGAAAATCCTATATTTCGGAGTTTCAACAAAGTTATGTCATCCAACATACTACGTTTGATGAACTCGAACGAATGATGGTCACACACAATCCCAGTGAAATATTGTTTCTATCCTGTTTAGAGGAAAACGAAATCAAAAACATAATGCAATATATTGGCATTCAAAACCAACGTGTTCATTGCATTCATTCAAAAGAACACCCGAAAGCAGTGCGTTGCCAACAGCAAAAGTATATATCGGAAATATTGACATCGTATTATGGCGAAGAATGCCTAAATATATGTGCCGAGTTTCAAACCTATCCAACCGCCACACAATCCTTTTGTTTCCTCTTGGATTTCATTCAAGAACACAATCCCAATCTCGTGAAAAATATTTCGATTCCCGATTTTCAAAAAAGCACCAGTGTTCTTTTAGCGAATCATACTCTACATCAGCTAAATATAGTAACCAGTGACCAAGGTAAAGACAAAGGACACTTGAGCTCAATAAATTCCTTTTTAAATAAATGCAACAGTGCAATGGGTCGCAGACGATTTTACTATCAATTGGTTTCTCCAACCACGGATACATCATGGTTACGTAATGAATACAAGCACATTTCCTATATATTGGAAAGTTCTATATACGAAGACATTGACATCATTCGCAAATCCCTCCATCAATTACGCGATATTGAAAAAATATGCAGACAATTGTCCATTAAACGCCTGTATCCGTCATCGATTTATTATTTGGTAAATACACTCGAGCATTGCAAAGACATATATAGTATGTTTGAAGGGCACCCCGATTTACAATCTTATTTCTATAAAAACGACGAATTCAACAATATTCAAAAGCAATGCATTGAAGTCTTGGACTTTCTTGAAAAAAGTTTCTATATAAGTAAATGCCAAGCGATTCATAATTTAGTTAGTTTTGAGGAAGTCTTTATTAAACCTGCTATAAACAATGATTTAGACGTTTTAGTCGAAAAATACAATAAGAATGAACGCGATTTTCACGAAATACATGAAACACTAAATCGTCTTATGCATGCACAAGGAAATATTCCGGGAGCATCTTCCGTTGAATACGTGAAAATCCATCAAACAGAAAAATCCGGGCGAAGTTTTCAAATCACGAAAAAACGCGGAACATTCTTGAAAGACATTATTAAACAAAAACAAAATGGATCCACGATTATTGAAAACAATACAGAAACGTTGTGGAAAGACGTGAAGTTCAAAAACGCAACCACGACAAATGACGAAATCGATATTCCATTTGTAAACCGTATTAACCGTGAAATGGTTTACCAGCGAGATCAAATTAATAAAGTAATATGTGCAACCTATTTCGAACTCTTAGGATCCCTCGAAACCCAATATTATAGTTTCTTGGAAAACATTGCTTCCTATTTATCAAAAGTCGATGTATTAATCACAAAAGCATATATCGCCAAAACATATAATTATTGTTGTCCTGAAATCGACGAAAAGCATGAAAAATCCTTCGTAGATGCAAAAGCATTACGTCACGTTTTAATCGAACACCTTCAAACAAACGAATTATACGTACCGAATGATATTTGTCTGGGAAAGAATGACACCAATGGTATTTTGTTATATGGAACAAATGCCGTAGGTAAGACGAGTTTGATTCGCGCTCTCGGTATTTCGATTGTAATGGCACAAGCCGGAATGTATGTGCCATGTTCTAAATTTGTATACAAACCCTATAGTTCGATTTTTTCGCGAATATTAGGAAATGATAATCTGTTTAAAGGATTGTCTACCTTTGCCGTAGAAATGTCTGAACTGCGGGTCATTTTGAAAATGGCGAATGAAGAAAGTCTCATATTGGGAGACGAACTATGCTCTGGAACCGAAACAGAATCCGCTCTTTCGATTTTCGTATCTGGGTTAATGCAATTGTCTGAAAAAAAGAGTTCGCATATTTTCGCCACGCATTTTCATGAAATCATCCATTATGACGAAATCGAGAATTTACGTGAACTTTCCTTAAAACATATGTCCGTGTATTACGATCGTGAAAGTGATGCATTGGTATATGACCGTAAATTAAAAGATGGACCAGGGAACCGAATGTATGGTTTGGAGGTGTGTAAGTCGCTCCATTTAGACGAACAATTCCTAAAACAGGCATATGCTATACGTTCGAAGTATTTTCCCGAAACCAAAACATCATTGGATCAAAAAGAGAGTAAATACAATGCGAAAAAGGTGAAATCGACTTTATGTGAAATGTGTAAAAAGAATAAAATGGAAGAAGTTCATCATTTACAGTATCAACAAGATGCAAATGAAGATGGGTTTATTGAAAATGAAAAGGGCGTGTTTCATAAAAACCATGTAGCGAATTTATTAAATATATGCGAACAATGTCATGACGAACTTCATCGAAAGAATAAGTCCTTGGTCCGTAAAAAGACAACGAAAGGTTATAAATTGACGACTTAAGTAAATTTCCGGAAAAGGTGGTAATAAAAGTAAGCAAAAATGATACCAAAACAGGCTCCTACAAACACTTGTGTGAACGTGTGGTTTTTGTATACAACACGTTGAATGCTCGTAATACAGGCGATTGACGCAAATAATAAAGTGATCCATGTGGTTTTTAATGCAAGATATAGGAATGTAGTAAGAAACCAAACGGTTTGCGAATGACCTGATGGCATACCATATTTATCAATGTCGCTCATTTTATTTACAGGTATGTTTACAATATGTCCACTAGGAGTAAAATGAACAAAGGTGTTTGAAGGACGTTCTTGCTTAAATACGTGTTTGAAAGTAGAATTAATAGATTGATTGGCTATAAACCCGAGTATTGTATATAGAAATAATATCTTTTGAGGAAAAACAAATAGTAAACTTAATAAAAATAATATATAAGGACCATAATATCCTATATAAGAAAGAATTGGATCCATATATTATGTTTTTAGAAAAAATTGAAAGGCTATTTCAAAACATATGTCATGCAACTTTTACAACAATGATGTGCAATATTACACCTATATGCGATGATATAAACAGTCAAGACGACTATGTAGACGAACCTTTTGAATATGATGAAGAAATTGTAGAATTAGCGAAAAAATGGGGAATGCCAGAACAGGAAATTATCGATTTATTTCAACACTGGGAAGACAATGATATTGGTGGATTTTATGGGTTGCCTTGGCATGATCCAGATGTTCCAGATGAATATGGAATTGGCGGAGGACGATTTATTGACAGTTATCCTGAAAACAATTACAGTGGATCTTGCTCTTCCTATATAACCGAAGACGAAGAATCTGATATTAATCGTTTTGTTGAAAATGCAATTGAACATTATAACAGTGGACCTTTGCATCAACCGGTAATTGCGCCAAATGTATTGGCGTTTATCGATTGTAAGAAAAAAGAGGATTTACGAAAAGAGAAAATGGAAAAAAAAGACAAATAAACAGTGCTTTAGAATAAAGAAGCGAATATGTACATTTATATATTTGTATTTTTTTTCTCGTGGAGGATCACTGAACCGGGCGTATTTGTTTTTTCAATGTGTTGAACTTTTGTATAAACCACGTCTACATTTTGCATAGACGCGTATTTCGAGTTGATTTTACATAACAAGGCACCTTGTTTGATAACCGGTGCTAATTGTTTACGATTCCATGATTCATTTGTTTTAGCAATTACATGACATGAGGGAGCGTTTTCGATGTGAAACCATAAATAATGCGGTAAGGATGCGTCTATAATATCGAAATTTTCTTGTGCATTTTTTCCAATAATAAATTGGACTTCTGTGTTTATTTTGGGTATAAAGACGGATTTTTCAACAGGCATGATTGTATCTTATTTACTAGAGAAGATACAATGGAAATCAATTTTTTTTGTAGGTTGTCGTTTGTTTTTCATTTTCTATAACATTCATAATTTTTGCGTAAGATTCGCTACTAATGACGTTGTTTTCTTTCATTTCTTTTAATCGATTTAATTCAAATTGATCGCTTGTATATGCACCTGAACCAAGTATACGAGGTCCTGGTTTTAACCATTGAATTGATGTTTCGGTCGATTTCCAATACTTAAATTCAGCAAGGAAACGCAAAACAATTGCTTCTTTCTGTTTTCTACATTTTTGAATTGCATTTTTTTCGCAATACGTATAGCCATCGTGATTATAACAAAAGGCTGTAATCACGTATTTGATGTCGCACGGTAAATCCAAATGATTGATAATAATATTCATATTACGTAAGGTTTTATAATACACCTATCGAATTAGACCTTTCAATTTTTAACTGGGTGGACAGTTTCCGTAACATTTACCTTTGTGATAATATTCGTTTAATGTGCCGATCATGGGATTGTTATAATTATTTTTGTTGGTAGGGCCATATTCATTACCCGCAACACATTTCACTCCCTTTTCTCCCTTTAATAACGTGCAACAATTAATTGATGCACATGCATTTAAATCGCTGTTATTGCATTGATTTTCAATTTCTTCAGGAAGAGCTTGGTAATATTCACAAAACCCGACATTTTTCACTATTTTATCATTAATTTCCTTTGGATGCATTGGAATATTGTTTGCTAGCATAAAATCACTATAACTTGGAATATAACTACCTCCTTTGTAGATTAACGCATTTGCTTTATTATAAACAGATGATCCGAATTTATCAAAACTACTATCATCAGAAGTGCTATCATCAGAATTGCTCGTACTATTGCCAGAAGATTCAGAATCGTCGCTAGGAGCAGGAGCAGGAGCAACATTCGTAATGTCACTAGGAGCAGGAGCAGGAGCAACATTCGTATTATCGCTAGGAGCAGGAGAAGGAGCACTGTTGTTTTCTAATCCCTCTTTACGTGAACCAACGTATTGTAATCCCGTCATGACACATAAAACCAATATAATAAACAACTGAACATAATGACTAGTTTTAGGAGAAAACAAAGACGCCCATTTTATTGTTTTCGTAATATGGACGGACGTAGATAGAACAAACAATATGACTAAAAGGAGAAAAACAATCCAAAATACCATACTAATAAAGTATATTGATATTTTTCCGAAATACAAAATTGATTAATAACTTGTTTAAAGATATGTTTCAAATATATATACATAATGATTATTCCAGTTAAATGTTTCACTTGCGGCACCGTATTGGCCAATAAGTATCGCTATTACCAAGACCAAGTTCGCAAAATCAAGATTCAAAAGGGACAGGATTTACAAAAAGTCGTTTATTTGACAAAAGAAAATATGGACAAAACACCCGAAGGTGAAGTGCTCGATGCGATTGGACTAAATAATGTATGTTGCCGTCATCATATGTTGACCCACGTAGATGTAGAATAAATAATGTTTAGAGGAAATAGGAGAAAATTATTTTAATAAATAGTTTTTTCACGTTATATAGTATATGAAAGGATCAAAGAAAGTTTTAAAAAAGCCAAAAAGACAATCGAAAAAACAAAAAGGAGGTGTTTCCTTTAACAGTGAAGTTAATTTTGCAACTTTAGGTGGAAATTATTATCCGTATAATAATAATATCAATAATCCTCAAGATCCTAAATTTGTCACAGATGCGCGTTTATTAAATTGTAGTACTGCTGAAAGTGCTACTATTTTTGGCGGAAAGAAACATCGAAAAAACAAGAAACATCTTAAAAAAACAAAGGGGAAAAAGCACGTAAAGATTCACACACGTAGAAAAAGAAAACAGAAGGGTGGTTCAATCAATCCATTAGGTTACAGTTTTTTAACTGGAATATCTACTGAAAATGGTTCTGTGCCAATTTCATTTGGCAGTACAGCTGGAACTGATTATATGGAAAAAACGTTAATGGCTAAAGAAATTCCTTCAAACAAAATGGGTCCGGAATCGACATTGCCTACAATTGCTTAAATCATTTTTATCTAATTGCATTATATAAAAATGACCGTTAAAGGATTGCGTAACTTGTGCAGAGCTCCGTATATTTATTTAGTTGTTTCTGTCATTCTTTTGATTATGATTTTGGCTGGTATGATGTTTTACAAAAATAGCAAGGAAGGGTTTAAGGAAGGAAATAAAAATTTTGATTGTAAAAATTACACTACCGAGTCCACATGTTATAATCTATATTGTGAATGGAAGGATGGTGAATGCAAACAGAACCCTCCCAGCAGTGGCATCATCCCAAATAGTGGTTAAAAATCATATGATCCTCCGTGTGGCAACATAAATAATCAGAACACATGTGTCGCTACTCCTACTCCAAGTGGTTATTGTTATTGGAATTCTCCTCCGAAGGCATAGGCTTACTGTGCAACATTTAATCGCTATTCTGCTAGAAAATGTAACCCCTGAATTGCTTAAATCATTTTTATCTAATTGCATTATATAAAAATGGCCGTTAAAGGATTGCGTAACTTGTGTACCCCTTCATACATTTATTTAGTCGTTTCTGTTATTGCCCTTGTGGTAATGATGTACCAGAACATGGGCAATGTAGATAAATATTGCTTGGGTTCTTATAGCTGTAATGTGTCTAGCACTGCTATGATTTTTATTATTAAGGCAGTTTATATTCTATTCTGGACATGGGTATTGAATTTGATCTGTAAAGCAGGTGCTACGGGTGTTGCTTGGTTTGTTTTGTTGTTGCCTTTGATTTTGCTTTTTGTTTTGTTGGCAGGTATGATGTTTTACGAAAACAGCAAGGAAGGTATGTCTACTAATCAAAATAATTCTAGCAGCGGTAGTTATAGTTGTTCGAACGCTAACAACCAATCTCAATGCATAAATAACAAAAATTGTGGTTGGAATTCTCAATTTAAAGTTTGCGAGCCAACCACAACTAGCCTTAAGAATGATGCAGGCATTAGTATTGGTTAAAAACAATTACAATGGATTCTAGAAACAACTATTAAATTACTATAAAATTGAATCAGTTTATAGTATTTAGGAAAACAAAATAAATAGAACTTCAGTATATAGTAAATCATGGAACCAAGATTACATTCAATTTCAGAAGAAGGCGATGTCTTAAATTTCACATTACAAGGTTTACACGTGAGTTTTGCCAATGCAGTTCGCCGAACATTATTATCAGACATACCCATTATAGCCATTCGCACAGAAACATACGAAACAAATCAGTGTCAAATTGAAACAAATACCGGACGTTTACATAATGAAATTATCAAGCAGCGCCTTAGTTGCATTCCCATTCATTCAAAAAAATTCCATGACGATGAAGATGGCAAAGCGCTTCCAGGAAATTATCAACTCGCGGTTCACATCAAAAACGACAGTCAAAATGTCCGCTATGTGACCACCGAGGATTTCCATATTAAGGAAAAGGACGCCGAAAAGATTCTATCACGTGACGAACAACAAAAGCGTTTTCCCGATCTTTTCCCTAAAGACCCGTATACACAATGTTATATCGATTTTGCTAGACTACGACCCAAGTTAGGAGAAGGTTTAGAGGGAGAAGAATTAAAATTAACAGCCGATTTTAGTATAGCAACCTCCAAAGAAAACAGTATGTTCAATGTAGTATCGAAATGTTCGTATGGAAATACGCTGGATCAAGCAAGAGGACATGAAGTATGGGAAGCACAAGAAGCGAAATTAAAGGAAGAAGGACAAACCGGACAGGAAATCAAATTCCAAAAGCAGAATTTCTTCTTATTAGACGCGCAGCGTTATTATGTAGAAAATAGTTTCGACTTTATCCTTCAAACATTAGGTATTTATGAAAACCGAGAATTGGTTCGTAAGGCGTGCATTGTATTGCAAAACAAATTCATTGATTTGATCCAAAATCTAGATGCGGATTTAGTGTCTATTCAATTGAGTGAAACCACAATGGAAAATTGTTATGATGTCATATTGGAAAACGAGGATTATACCATGGGAAAATGCATCGAATATATGGTTTACACTAAGTTTTATGAAGGAACCAAAATATTGGATTTCTGTGGATTCAAGAAATTTCATCCGCACGATAAAAACAGTAAATTACGTATTGGTTTTGAGAAAAAAGCCGATAAAACCAGTGTAAAACAATGTTTACGAGAAGCTTGTGTAGATATTCAAGAAATTTTCAAGAAAATATTTGCATTGTTTAAAGTATAAATAGGGGTCAATAAACCGCAATACAAATGATTTCAATAGAAAATTGAAACCATTTTTTATTTTTTATATTGTAAATAACTGGAAAAACGATGTTACGAAGTTTATTATTTTGCTGTGGTTTAGGAACTGATCCTGATTTGGAAAATGCGACCTGGGAAAATACGTCGCCTTTTGTCCCAAAAATTCATGCTGGAAGAGTAATAAAGGTATATGACGGAGATACGATTACGATTGCTGCAAAAATAGAAAATGGTGGTCCGAAAAGTGATGTGTATCGCTTTTCCGTGCGTTTATTGGGAATCGATACCCCGGAAATGAAATCGCATTTTGAAGCGGAAAAAAAGTTGGCAAAAAGAGCCAAAGAGGCTCTTTCTGAACAAATTTTAGGCGAAATGGTGACTCTAGAAAATGTAAGTATGGAAAAATACGGACGTATTTTGGCAAATGTAATGTTTAAAGGTAGAAATATGAATGATTGGATGTTAAAAGAAGGATATGCTTTAAAATACGATGGTGGAACAAAAGAAATACCAGAAGAGTGGAGAAAGTAGATTTACAATGGAATATTTTGAATCTTCACTGATTTAGTTGTATGGAAGGAGGTCGATTACCGTGAAATCGTTTTTAAGAAACAAATGAATATAATATAATACGTCACTGCACAAGACATTTTTCATTTTTTTCGATATAACCATTTTAAATAAATAGTTTGTTTCTTTTGTCCGGTCATAGAGAATTGTAAAATCTTCAATATGTCCACTTACAGAAAATATATGCATTGGATTTGATGGAACCGGCATAATTATTTTAACTGTAATATGTCCGTCTCTATTTTTATGTGAAATATCGAACAACGTGCCTTTGAAGTCTTTATCTACTATATTAAATAGTCCTTCGCCTTCTAGTGGAAAATGTGCCTGATGACAATATACAATGGCTTTTTTATCATAGAAATCTGAATATACACTATTTCTATTTTTTCTCAACGAGCGTACATAATTGTTTTCTAAATTCGAAAAATTCATTTTATTAATAATAATTGTTGGAAGTAAATAGAATAAACATGAGTATCAATTTTATTCTATTATTTGTATATTTTGAGCGTTCTTGCACTTGCATCGTTCGTTTCTACGTATTTCGGCATCCAAAAATAAGGAATAATTGTTCCGAGTCCTTGGTAATGAGACTCAAATAGTAAACGATAATATAGCTTTTCGCAAGTATCGGGTAATAAATGATTTTTAAAATTACATAATGATTCGTGCGTAGATACAATATTGTTTATATCTACGTTTTCATGATTATGTGTTTTAAAATATTGCTCAGCATGTTCAGAGGTAATTTCATATAGCGATCGTGTGTGTTTGGAAACACCGTCACTAAACGCCTCTTTTTGTCTATATAGAATTTCACTTGGAAGAAGTTGATTTCCTTGTGCATTTTTAAAATTGTCAATATGAAATGCGTCACGTAAGAGTTTTTTCTCTACATACGTATTTCCGTTTTCTTTAAACTCGCTTTCATTGCGCGTTTTGCATCGAATCGAATACGGAATTGACAAGTAATATTGTGTCCATGCTCTATCTAAAAACGGTGTTCTGGGTTCTAACCCGTGTGATGAAATACATTTATCAGATCGCAATACGTCGAATGTGTGAATATCTTTCAATAATCGCCTACATTCTTTATCGTATTCGATTCTATTGTTGGCACAACTAACATATAAATAACCTCCGGTAAGTTCATCGGAACCATCTCCGTTGAAAATTACTTTGGCGTCACTGTTTTTCGAAATATAGTTACCGATTAACCAATTTCCAATACTAGCACGAACGGTGGTAGTATCATAACTCTCTATGTCGTAAATAACGTTTGGAATCGCATCTACGAAATCTTTTTCTGTTAATATGATTTCAGTATGTTTTGTTCCTAAATAATCCGCCATAATTTTAGCATAAGCAAGATCATCGGAACCTTCAATACCGATACTATAGGTTTCTAAGACCCGGTTTCCGTTTTTTTTGCAATATTCATTTACGATTGCTGTAATTAAACTGCTGTCTAATCCACCCGAAAGAAGGCAAGCGATCGGGCGTTCCGTGTTCATACAGCGTTTTTCAACAGCGTTTATTAAATAATGCTGAATATTTGCGTATATTTGTTTCATTTCCACATTTTCGTTCAAGACTGCACACGAAGTAAACCCCATATTATGGTAAGGAACAAATCCCCTTTCACATTTCCATAATGAAGATTCGTTGTGAACCATTGTATAGTGACTATATGTCCCGGGTTTAAACTGCTCAACCACAACACTATTATTGAACTCTTTAACATAAATGTCATAATAAATGTCATATATCATCTTCAATTCACTCGCAATACATAATGTTTGAAGGGAATTACTTGGATTATGCATTATATATAATGGGCGAACGCCGTATGGGTCTCGAGCCATATAAATTTCACTACAATGGTCTTGATTCATTTCCATTAAACAAAATGCAAACACGCCATCTAACATTTGAAGACATTGTTCAATGCCGTATTGTTTGTATAAATGTATTATGATTTCACAATCGGAATCCGTTTTCGGTGTAATGCTCATAATTTTATACAGCTCTTTGTAGTTGTATATTTCTCCATTGCAAATGAGAACAATATTTCCGATAGTAATTGGTTGATGCGATAATGGATTTAATCCGTTGATTGCTAAACGATGGAATCCAAAATCCGTAGAAACGGTTATATTCTTGTAAACAGAATATTCTGGACCTCTATGCACACCCTTCTGAAAAGACTTTTCAAGAATGTCACGCTTATCACCGTTGTGATTTAGCAATGCAAAAATACCGCACATACTTTTAAAAACACATAATTCTTTATATTTTTATAAACAAAGAATTATGTATTATAAAATTGATAGTTATATGAATGTTACGGAATAATCAATATTTAAAGGAATATGGAGAAACGATTAACAACAAAAGTCAACGACTATGTGTCTACATTTAAAAATGATTTACATAGTAAAATATTAAATACGAAATTTGAAGAACGAGAACAAATGTCCGATCTTATTCAATATATCTTTGATTATGATAAATTGTGTTTAAGCAAGGAAGATTTCGAAAAACGTAAGCGTGTAAAGAATTCAATTCCAGAAGTAAATCGATGTGTTGCAAGAAGAGCAAATGGCGAACAATGTACAAGAAGACGCAAAGATGAATGTGAGTATTGTGGAACACATTCAAAGGGAACACCTCACGGGACTATGCAAAGTGAAGACGAAGATATTCAACATAACCAAAGTGTTGATGTATTTGCTCAGGAAATAAAGGGTATCGTCTATTATTTAGACAAATACAATAATGTATATCATACGGAAGATATTTTGAAACAAAAGGAGGATCCGAAAATTATTGCCAAATGGGAAAAAATTGGACAACATTATACTATACCCTCTTTAGGCTTAATATAATTAGTTGCTGTTCTTATCTATTTTACGAACAATGTTTTCTTTCACTGAAATTTCACGGTTTTCATGAATGTATTGATGAAGCTGGTCGCTTTTTTCTGCATTTCCTTGAAAGAAGTTATTTAGAAGACTTTGAAGCATTTTTTTTGTAATTGGTTTCTTCGTGGTGGTTCTTTTTAATTCTAATGACCCATTGTTAATATTAAAGCTGTCGATATCTTGGTCTTTCATAATGTTTATTAAATGTTTGTTTAAATCTTCTTTTGCTTTTTTCCGTGTCTTGATTTCTTGTTGTAAGGTACGTATTTCGTTATCATATTGAATCCATTGTTTAATTTGTGAAATAATTCTTTCTTTGTCCATCTCTATACTTGTGTATATTAATTTTTAAATCTTTTTCTTTTTTTAGATAATAAGTATATATATAATGTTTTTTAAATATCCACGTTCTTTGAATCATAATAAAGATAGTATAAATCTCACACACTCAAATAATAATACTACAATGCCTTTACAAATTAGAAGTGGTGATAATAGACGAAGACATATACAAAAAAACGATAAAGAAATTGTTACGCATGCACCTGACAAAGCAACGCAGCCAAAGGGGATGTTATGGGGCGAACCAACATGGTTTTTATTACATTGCCTTGCAGAAAAGGTAAAAGAATCCTCATTTCAAAAAATACGTAAATCATTATTTAATACTATAATTCAAATTTGTGGAAATTTGCCGTGTCCGGAATGTGCTGATCATGCAATACATTATTTACAACGAATTAATTTTGACGCTATCCAAACAAAAGAACAACTCAAAACAATGCTTTGGACGTTTCATAACACTGTAAATAAAAAGAAACACTATCCAATTTTTCCGTTTGAAAAATTGAGTCAATATAACAATGCGAATTTCAGCAAAATTGTTCAGCATTTCTTTTATCATTATACAAAAAAAAATTACGGTATGCGCGTAGGAGCACATAATTTTCATCGCGGATTAGCATCAAAAGACATACAGAAATGGTTTCAAGAGAATTTTAATCATTTTACAAAGTAATCGATTCCGGCTCTTCATAATATTTTTCAAAATATTTTGTCGATTTTGAAATTATATATTCATATATCCGATTAATAGCACTTAATAATAATAAATGTTTTGAGGAACCATCATAATTTTGCTCATGAAACCATATATCAAATGTATTTAACGTGCTAATAAATTCCTGTATCATTCCTTCAAAGTTCGTATTTTCATTTTTCCATTCATAATACACATGTGAATACATTCTGTCTTGACATGTGTCGTAATGATTTACATTTATCGGGTCATATTGGAACCAATATTTTTTGCGAAATCGGTGCATCCAAGGAACAATAATCGATTGTCCGTTTTTTTGTTTGATACATTTTTGCGAATGTTGTTTGTGCAATTCAAACTCATTCATGGTTTCGGCAGCGACTTTAAACATATCTAATAGTTTTTCAGAATGGCGCACATTTCCAGTTATCAATATTTTCATGCGTTTTTCTAAATGCTCCCATGAATAGTTGGAAGCCGTTTCAATGTAATAAACCTCGTTTTCACATATTTTACAAATCGTTTCCTTAATATTCAGTGGTAATTGATGAAATGTATCGTAATTCATATTGCAATCCGTTAGGTATAATATAATGTTTAAAGGAATCTTGTCTTCAATTTTATAACATAAATAATATTATATTGTATATATTATTTATGCTGCGCTTTGTGTGCGATTTACTGCGCGACATCTGTATAAACTTTTTGTTGGACGACTACAAACATCTTTGTTGCTAATACCGCTAAAATAAGCTAAGTCGGGGACTTTTGTTCCTTCAATAATCATTGCCCATAATGTTCCAATAATACCACCAATAATAAGGGAAGTAATTAACATAATGTTTGTAGAACAACCGTTTGATGTGCTCCAGAAAATATCACCAATAATCAAAATAGGGAACATGATGAAAGTGGGTATGTTTTGTGAAACCAAATTATTTGTTCCGATGAAATAAGACAAATAGGCCAATGTATAACCGTATACGGTTTGTGACAAGGGTAGTCTTGAAATAGGACCACTGGCGCCCAATGTAAGTTGGTTACAAATGGCCTGTGCGTATGTGGACAAATTGATTTGCTCTTTTTCGCTTTGTGGTAAAATATTACCAATAAATATTGTCAAAGACGCGGTTATTAAAAGACCGACTAAAAAGATTAATCCTTTTAAGTCTTGGTTAAAAATAGATTGAAGTGCAAAATAAGCGGTAATAATAAAAGGCGCTAAACGAAAAAATAAATAAAAAATACTAATAATGTTTAATTCCATATTGTTCTAATAATATAACATTAGAAAAATACCAATCCAATTACTTTGTAATAGCTAAATCAATTGCTTCCTTAATATTGTTAACTGCATGGAATTTATATTGACTTAGATCCATGACATCGTTGTATTTTTTTTCGAATTCATCAAAGTCTTCCTGGTTTTCAACTGGAAACAATATTTTACGCACTCCAGCGCGAATACTTCCTAAAATCTTGGATTCGAGTCCACCAATAGCAGTAATGCGTCCTTGTAAATTGATTTCACCTGTCATTGAAATCTCATTGTGTATTTTCTTTTCACTCAAAAGGCTGTATAATGCTAATGTAATTGCACCACCCGCAGAAGGTCCGTCTTTCGGAACTGCACCTTCAGGACAATGCACATGAAGGCCTTGTAACTTGGTATCTTCAAATGTTTTCAACCATTTCTTTTGTTGTTTCTTTTCGAGTAATGACCAAGCCAGTGTTTTTGCAACATTCATACTTTCTTTCATGACATCACCTTGCATACCCGTCAATTTCAAATCGAGGAAGGTGTTTGAAGGGAAAATACGTGCTTCAATCGGAATAATACCTCCTTTTCCAAGAGCGTTTGCCCACATACCGTTGATTATGCCAGCACTCGGTTCTTTGTGAATCTTTGTTTCATGGATTTTTCTGTATTTTTTCAAAAACGTTGTTCCTAAATCTTCGATCTTTACTTCAATTGGAAGTTCGATTGGTTGTTCCGATTTTTGATAATGAAGCAACATCAGGTTGATTTCACCAAAGAGATCAAAGAGAATTTCCTTTAATTTACGAACACCTGGTTCCATAGTATAGGTTTCAATAATATGCTTAATTAATTCTTCACTTAAAAGTACCGTGTTTTCGAATCCCATCTTTTCATTTAGTTCGGGCATCATGAACTTATTTACAATAACAAGCTTGTCTTTCCAAGAGAGATTATCGAAACGAATGCGATGAATACGGTCTAGTAAAATACGGTCGATCAATGACGGATCGTTGTATGAGAAAATAAAAAGCACTTTAGAAAGATCGATTGGCACTCCACTGAAATAGCGGTCTTGGAATTCATCGTTTTGTGTCGTATCAATCAAATGGGTCAATATACCAATGATTTCGCGACCTTGTTCCGTGCGACTTATTTTATCCAACTCATCAATGTAAATAATCGGATTCATGCATTTGCATTCCATTAATACATCGACAATTTTGCCCCATGTGGAGTTGACATAGGTGTAATTATGACCTTCTAATGTAGATCCATTACACGAACCTCCAAGAGCAATGAACGAAAACGGACGCGGTACACCTTTATCGTCACGTAAACAATTAGATAATCCTCTTTTTGCAAGTGACGTTTTACCTACACCTGGAGATCCCTCAAAACCGAAACAATAACCTTTTTGTTCACCGCTGATCCATTGACCAACGATTTTGAGAATCTGATTTTTCGGTTCTTCATGACCGTAAATAGACTCGTCTAAGTATTCACTTATTTTCTTCATATCTGTTTCGAGGGTTTTTATTTCATTTGATAATGTGAATGTATTTTGATATAGTGGTAATAATAAACTATTTGGATGATTTTTTCTATAGATTTCCAAGAGATCATCTTTACGGACATCTAGTAGTGCCTTTTCAATTGTTTGTAATGCATTTGATTTCGATTTATAACTATTTATAGTGAACTTCTTTAATTGCACTTCGAGTTCTTTTTTCTTCATTTGACCACATTTTTCCAAGAACTCTTTGTTGAACTTGTTTTCAACATAATGTTTCGCCTCATCATTGTATTTGTTAATTTCGAACAACGTATATTTTTGCTTTTCTTCAATGTGAATCATTTGTTTAACACCTTCAAACAATTCATTTAAATCGTCTAATTTACATAAAATCGGTTCTTTTCTATAATTTCCAAATGGTATTTTAAGGAGACCCTCTAAATATTGCTTTGACTTCGATGCTTGATCATCTGATTTGCCCTTGATTTCTTTCAGCTTTGTAAGGGCCTTTTCCTTTATTTTCTCATTTCCCCGCAAAAGTAATACCTTCTGTTCTAATGTTGCCTGATTATCCTGATTGGATGACAATGATTCTTGTGTGAATTCAATAGTATTAATCATCGTTTCCTTGAAAAATTGTTTTAATTTCCAAGGCATACTGTCGTAAATATTTTTTTGGTCTCGACTGTCATTTGCATCGGCACTGTCTTGGGATCCGATTAAATCATACAACATGTATGCAATATATTGAACTTCATTATCGTGATCATATAAGATTAAATGTATTAGCATTTTACGTCTGGAAATAACGTCCATATCAAAATATTTTTTAATGATTTTTTCGACAGAATTCGTTTTTACAAATTTAACATCGGTTAAAATGTTGCGTTGCAATTTCACTAAATCACTATCGCTATATACCAAAATATCTTTTAAGGTTAAACTATCAATCCAACGTTCAAATACGCTTTCACATAGGATTTTTTCTTCTTGGTTATGATAATGATCAATCATACTTTGAATACGGAAGTGAACATAATCATTGTTTTTAATGAATTGTAAAGGAATGTTTTTCATTAATCCATTAACAATAATCATTTTTTTATGTTCGTCGTTGCGAAAAACAACACGTAAACCATATACGTTTTGAAAAAAAGAATTATAAGCACTGTTCGGTAATAAACATTCTAGTTGCTTTTGTTCCTCTAATTTGATGATTTGTTCGGTTATCTTGTTTTTGAATCCAATTTCGTTGTGTGACGGAATCCAACTTAATTGTTTGAAGCCATAGGGAATAATATGATTTTCGATTAACTCTAATTTTGCTGCTTCCAAATAATTTGGTTCATTACATTGGTATTTATTATATTTTGATCCAAATAATACTAATAATACCTTTGATAAATGCATTGTTCCATAGTTCGTAAAAATAGAAACTAATTTGTCGTATATGTATTGCATGTCATCAAGCAATTTTTCATTATCCGGATTTTTATCAAAATTTGTTAATATAATATGTACCTTTTCATGTAACGTATGCAAAGAATCCGTACATTGCGTTATGGATTGATTACTAAATAATTCGAAACTTCGGGTTTGTTCTAAAAACTGGAATGTTTCTAAAATTAATATTTCGGCTTCTCTACCTTTTTTCACTATAAACATTGCTTTATCATTTTCGTCAGAATGACTAATCTCATTCTTTATGGGAAAATTATTTATAGCAGATGTTTTCATTGTTTATAGTAATGGTATATATTTTAATATGATACAATTTAATTTTTTAAACAATATAAACCGATGATTTGAATATAAATAGTAATGGGTATCCCTAGTTATTTTTCGTATATTATTAAGAATTATGGTCATATTATACGAAATCTTGTTGATATTTCTTTTGAACCTTTCACTCATTTGTTTATGGATTGTAATTCTATCATATACGATGCAGTCCGTAGCTTAGAAACAGAAGACGAATTGTTGTTTGAAGGAAATATGCACGAAACACTCGAAAAAAAGATCATTGAAAAGGTCGTTGAGCACATTAGTGACTATATTTTTTATATAAAACCCACGGATTTGGTATATATTGCGTTTGACGGCGTGGCACCTTTTGCCAAAATGGAGCAACAACGTATCCGACGTCATAAGAACCAGCCTACAAGTAGTTCGAAATGGAGCACATCGAATATTACACCAGGAACAAACTTTATGAAAAAACTTTCCCAAAAAATCACTAAATCGTTTAAGAATTTAGAAGCGCATTTTCATGTAAATAAAATCATTGTTTCGAGCACATTAGAACCGGGTGAAGGTGAACATAAATTATTTCAATACATTCGCGAACATCAAACAAACATGAAGGAAAAACGTGCTGCAATATACGGTCTTGATTCTGATTTAATTATGTTGGCATTGTTCCATTTTCATTATTTCTCGGATTTGTATATTTTCCGCGAGACGCCGGCGTTTGGTGCTCAATTGATTGAACAAAATGGTGATGACACTTGTCATTTTCTAAGTATACAGCATTTAGCAAAAGGTATTTTGAGTGAAATGAATGTATCAAACGATAGCAGTAAAATGTATGACTATATTTTCATGTGTTTCTTTTTAGGAAATGATTTTCTACCCCATTTCCCTTCTTTAAACATACGAACGACTGGAATGGATACATTAATACAAACCTATAGTCGATTATTCCGTAATTCACATGAAGGGCTCATAATGAATAACCAACTGAACTGGAAACAAATTTACAGGTTTATTTATGAACTGGCGAAATATGAGCATGATCGATTTACCGGGGAAATGAACGTTCGTGAAAAATGGGTAAAACGAAATTGGTCAATGGAAACGGACTCGGATAAAGATTTCGTCAAACAAAGTGCACCCGTTCTTTTACGAGGAACAGAATTGTATATTGATCCATCGGAAAAATATTGGCAAAATCGCTATTACAATAGTTTGTTTGAAGGAAAAACGCATCGAAAGGATATTTGTATTAATTATTTAGAAGGTTTAGAATGGGTTTTCAAATATTATACAAATAATTGTCCACATTGGAAATGGAAATACCATTATCATTATCCTCCTTTATTGAAAGATCTCATCAATCATGTTCCTAGAAACAATATGGATTTCATAATGTCTCAAGATAAAGATAACGTGCCTTATTCAGGATTAACACAACTGTGTTATGTTCTTCCGAAAACATTGCACACTTTGTTACCGGAAAAGCATCGCAATTATTTGCAAGAAAATATGAATCAGTGTTTTGTAAATGAATTCGAATACCAATGGGCGTTTTGCAGATATTTATGGGAAGCACATCCCCTTTTGCCTAGCATTTCAATTGATTCATTAAACAAAATCGAATGTTTGTAATATGTGCAAAAATATAAATAAGAAATGTATTTATTATTTATATGACGGAACTCAAAGAAACAAATGAAAACTACATTATAAAGATTGCTAAACAAAAACATATGAACGTGTCTTTGATTTATAACCGTAATTTCCTAAACATATTCGGTTTTGAGGATTTTCGCGTGCATTCTCATGGAGAAAACGAACCGATCGAAGACCCGGAAGCTGAAACAGAAGACGGCACTTTGTTACAAGGAAGCGTCGAACAAAAGGATGATGACAGTGACTTGAATTTAGCGACTGATCTATTGGGTCCACCAAGGGTTCCAAATGGGTATTCAAGTTATCCATTAAAAGAGGAAACACAAAAGGGTGGAAATAAACATGTTTATTCCTTTTTAGGAAGTGTTGAAAATACATTGTCTAAATATACGAAAAATTGGTCTATCCGATCATCCGAAGAAAAGGAACCTTTGAAGGAAGAATTAGAAGATCCGAATATTGTAAATAAAGATATAGAATTGTTGTTTCCGAAAATGGATTATAGCGTGAAACAAGTAAGCTCTTTGTTAGCAACTGGTAGCAATAATGAATTCATTGATCAATTTGCTACTTCATTGTCTTATGATACGATGGAACAAATCGTCAAAGATTTACTGGTGCAATTGGATTATTTGGAAAACGAAGGAGTCATATATTCTAACTTGGATTTGGCTTCTTTATATGAAATCAATGGACGTTATGTTATTTTAAATAGTGGTTTGCTGGAAATATATACTAATAAAAAACAAAAGAAACATTTGTATATCTCTATTTTTCATTTATTAGTCGAACTTATTGGAAAATCCAGACACGAGAGTATTGGTAACGTGCAATATACAAAATTATATTATTGTATGCTACGATTGGAAAAAGAACAAGAGTTTATTTGGGTATAATCATATACATCAAACAATTATATGATTATAATTATATGTATAAAACAGCTCTTTTACTATTCTTCTTAGTAGTCGTAATCGTATTGTTTCTGTGTAGTGGAATCAATATGAAATGTGAAAAGTGTTATGCGAATGGATCTCATTTTCATTTAGAACAACTTTCCATGAATACAAATCATGGTCCAAAAACACAAACGGGGTTTATGCATGCTATGTGTCCTATTTGTAAAAAAAATCCGGGATATGTTCATTTTCATGGAACAATATAACCTTATACAGTTCCTCATAAAATTTACATTAAACCAGGGGGGTTCAAGGGGGGATGCAATCCCCCCTGGTTAGATAAAGTCAAGGTCAAGGTCAAGGTCAAGGTCGTGGTGGTGGTGGTGGTCGTGTAGTGTGGAGTGTGTGGAGTGTGGTGAAGTGTTGTGGAAGA